>Ga0075624_112_pt1 | contig 59744 bp, 62 predicted proteins | sample RifGroA1_FD_68378 | JGI IMG/M metagenome (GOLD analysis project Ga0075624, IMG submission 68378) | Microgenomates (Woesebacteria) bacterium GW2011_GWA1_39_21 | reverse complement strand
TACGGGAGTAGTTTGCGGGGGAGAACTATCTACATGGACAAATTGTAATTGCTATTCTTATACACCTCCACCAACTCCAACTCCTACTCCAATTCCAACCGCCACATTGACTCCTACAATAAACCCTACTCCAACTATTTCTACAACTCCAACTCCCACCCCGATAATCCTAAATGTTCCAATGTTTAAGCAAACTGATTTAAATTGGAGCGGTCATGAATATGACAGTGGAAACAGTCAAAGCTTGTGGTGTGGACAAACAATTGGTGATTGCGGATGCGCGTTAAGTTCTGTTTCGATGATATTAAAGTATTTTGGTATAGACAAAGATCTGGACGGAAATCCAACGAACCCCTCTACAGTTAATAATTATTTTAAGAAAAATACAAAATGTAACACTGAAGGCTGTGTAAGCCTTGGGTATCGCTTCGGAAATTTATGGTGGGCATCAGTTGGTAATTACTCGGCTGATTCCTATAGTAAATATGGTACTCAAAAAATAATTTTTCAAGGCTATGATAATTACTATGATTATAATCAAGTCTCCGACGAGATATATAACAATCGGCCAGTATCTCTTAAGGTTCCAGGGACACAACACTGGGTAGTAGCGAAGGGTATCGATGACAATTCTTTTTTAATCAACGACCCAGCATACCCAAGATTAGCTCTTAATGATCCAGCTTATCAAAACAATGCTTTAGCCATGCGTCGTTTCCATAAGACCTCCAGTGATTTTAGTAGTTTTGAGGTAACTGCAAAGTTGCCTTCACAGATATTAGTTACTGATTCAAGTGGAAGAAGAACAGGTTTTGATAAAGCTACGGGAAACACACTGAAAGAAATTCCCAATTCTACTTATTTTTTTGAAGATGCGTATTCTAATCCAGGATTAGATGATCCGCTTCCTCCAAACGGAACAGGTATAAATTCTGCTTTCATTACAACACCACCTGATGAAATTTATAAGGTTGAAATTGTGCTACCTGTTGGGGAAGAATATAGTTTTGCAGTATATGGTACAGATGTCGACGCATCAACTTTATTTGAATTATATGAGGGTTCAAATAAATCAAATGAAAACAACATGTACACTTTCCGATATAGACCAACTCCAGGAGGAAATATACTGACACAAAAGATTGATATTAATGTGAAACGCCATACTGATCATAACAAGATCGTTTCAAAAAGCAACGGATTAATTGAGATTGCGATTTTATCTTCGAAAATCTTCGACGCGCCCAATGATATAATTAAAGATACTCTTACATTTGGTAAAACAGGCGACGAAAAATCGTTTGATAAATGTATTGATAACCATCAGGATGTGAATAAGGATGGTTATGGTGACCTTGTTTGTTTCTTTAGAATTAATAAAACAGATATAAGCATCATTGATGGAGAAAATCAAATTGGTATCTTGAAAGATTTTAGTAATAAAAACATCTATTTAGAAGGGGCCGATTTTGTTGAGGTGAAATAAATTAGAGACTGTGTGAAACAATTGCCTGATACATCAAAGGAGAGTCTGATTTAACAAAAAAATCAATTGCGAAGTATTCACCATTCTTTTCAAAAACATAATTTTCCCCATTTGGACCACCGGCAGAACCCTGTTCTTTCCAACTTAATCGCTTAAGCTCATTACGATAATAAGTAATGGTATTAGTCATCGTGGTTCCATTTATCAAATTTTTAGTTTTAGTTACGGTTGAATTGAGGGAGAAAGTGTTATTCATAGAATCGGAATATAAATATTCCTCTGTGATAGGTTCTGACCACTCAACTTTTGAATAAAGGGATGGAAAATCAGAATCGATTGGTGCAAGGGACGCTTGTGGATTATGTGTAGAGTTATAAGTTGATTGGTTGTTTTTTGACAAAAAACTTTTATAAGCGATATACAATCCTAAAACCAATAACAAAATTATAATTATAACTAAAGGGATTACATTACCACCAATTCTCTTCATCTAGTTTAGTGTACTTGTATTTTGAGTGGTTGGTCAAGTTATTGACCAGATTGCCCAATCCTTCCGTTATACCCCATAAATTATCCACTCCCGAATCCTCATCAATTTAAAATATTGTGAAACTCAAAACTTTGACAAGAACTTGTTTACCACTCTTTACGTTTTGAAAAGAGATAAAAGCTATTTTTCGATAAATCAAATCTGGGCAGTAAAAGATAACGATATTATCTGGTTTAACTACAGAACTGATTCAAACAAAACTTCGGTATTTACAAAAGAGAAAAGAGACAGGAATAAGAGATCCTAAAGAAATGTTGGACGGATTGGTGCTATTATTTATTAATACAGATAATGGTAACTTAGTATACGGATATTAAATATGAAAAAAGTAATCTTTCTTGCGTCGGTTTTGATTGTACTAATTATCTTGCTAGGTCTTATTTTAAAGAGATCGAACACGCACATTGCATTGAAAATAATTCCTACCCTGACACCTGTAAATAATGATATGAAAACTTTCATATCTTCAAGTTCTATGGATTTTACTATACTAGTACCAGATAATTATGATGTCATAGAAAAAATGGGAAGTGTTATTATTTCCTCGTCATCAGGTAATATATATTAATATTAACGGTACTAATTACAGTGATTTAACAGATTATCTGAATGACTTAGAAGTGAAAAATAAATTCACATTAACAAACAAAAAAGATTTGATTGTTGCTTCTTACCCTGCAATTACTGGAATGATAGAGAAGGATAAATTTTATTATATCTATGTTAGAGGAATTGTGTATTCTTTATCGACAAAAGATGTTGATTTATATTCTGATCTTGACCTAATAGCTCAATCCTTCCGCTATACCCCGTAGTTATTTTTAAATCGTTGATTTATTACGCCTATAACTTTAGAATTGAAGATAAGATTATGAAATTCTATTTGCAGGAGATTCTTTTTAGTTTAGTTAATGACTAACAGTCATTTATTATTTAACCGCCTACCAAGGCGGTTTTTGTTACCGGAAAAATTGTAGGAGATAAATTATGACGAAAATTGATATTAAACCAATTGTATTTGAGGATCCTTCAACTGTAAAAAAAATTATTAATAAGCATCAAGACATATATGTCAACGATGCTTTTGAAAGGCAAATCAAGGAACTTTTTTTTATCGATAACCTTCAATTCATCGGTCAAGATAAAACGGAAGTTTGCAAATCCCCTGAATTTAATAAATACAGGAACAAGAAAAAAGATGATTTTTTATACGTTTATTATCCCTGGAATTATTCACTAGTGAAGTGTGTTAAAGAAGCAGATTACTTTAGACTTAAGACAAATCGCAATCAGGATCTTATTACTGCCGAAGAACAGAAGCGGCTTCGAGATTATAAAGTTGCGGTGTTTGGAATGAGTGTTGGCAGTAACATTGCTTTTGTTTTAACACAGTCTGGAATTTCTAAAAATATTACAATTGCAGATTTTGACGAATTGGATACAACGAACCTAAATAGAATTTGGGCTGGTGTTTATCAGGTTGGTTTAAATAAATGTGTTATTGCTGCAAGAAGAATTTACGAAGATAATCCTTATGCAAAAGTGTCCGCCTTAACCAAGGGCATTTCCAGTCCCCAGCTTGAAAATCTTCTAAAATCAAAAAAAATTGATTGTATTGTCGAAGAAATTGATAACATGTTATTAAAAATTGAGATTAGGAAGTTGGCAATAAAGTATAAAACCCCTGTCTTAATGGTGACTGACAATGGTGATTGGGCAGTTTTGCACATTGAACGGTACGATTTAGGGTATAAAAAATTTTTTGAGAAAGACGTCGATTATTGGAGAAAGAGATTGAGACAATATGATCCGAGAAAAGACTTTGCAGATATTGTTATAAACCAGATAGTTGGAGGTCCTGATAAAGTTGATTCTAGAATGTTGCTTTCCGCCAACAAAGTGATAGCAAAAAAACTAGTTTCGTGGCCGCAATTGGGAAGCGCTGCTCTTTTGGGGGGTATTGCAGTAACGGTTGCAATAAAAAGGATTGTGCGGGGAGAAAGTCGGGAAAGGTTTATTAAAGAATATCTTTATCCGATATCGAGGTTAGATTAATTATGGATCTGGATTTGGTAAAACAACTGGAGGATTTTGACGACCACAGACTGGTAACCTTTTTCCACGATAGCGAAACGGATTTAAATGGATTCATCTCTATACATCGGGGAAATAATGATATTCCAGCATTTGGAGCTACGAGGATTTGGAATTACAGGTCTTATAACGAGGCATTGGTTGATTCTTTGAGACTTTCAAAAACAATGTCGCGAAAAGCGGCATTGGCGGGTTTAAAGTGTGGTGGAGCAAAAGCGGTGATAGTAGCAGAAGGAAAAATAAAAAACAGAAGAGAATTCTTGAAAGCATACTCAAAAAAAGTGAATCTATTAGGTGGACATTTTATAACAGGTGCAGACGTTGGAATTAGTAGAGACGATGTAATTATGATGCGACGCTTTAGTAGATACTTTGTTGGAGTGAATGTCGACCCAGTAAAGTATACTGGTTTGGGTTTGTTTTACTCGATCCAAGCGTGTTTAAAAGAAGTTTATGGGAAAGAAAGTCTGGAAGGAAAAAGCTTTGCGATTCAAGGTGTTGGAAAAATTGGAGGCGAACTTTTGAGGTTAATATATAACCATTCGCATAACATTTATGTATCCGATGTCGATAAATTAACTCTAAAAAGGATTATGATGAAATATCCAAATGTGAAAGTCGTTGATTCGGGTAAGATTTTTAATCAGAAAGTTGACGCTTTTTGTCCTTGTGCATTGAGCAATTGCTTAAATTTCAAAACGATTAAGCTGTTAAATTGTTCTGTTATAGCGGGTGGTGCTAATAATCAATTAGAAAGTGACGGTGTTGCAGATGTTTTGTACAAGAGGTCCATCTTATATGCACCAGATTATGTTGTTAATTCCGGAGGTTTGATAAGTGTTTATGCAGAGTATGAAAACCATGGGTTGAATACACAATATGTTAGAAAGAAGGTTGCAGGAACAAAATTGATGCTGAAAAAAATTTTAGAACTCAGCAGAAGGAGAAAATTGTCCACTTTGGCGATATCAAATGAGCTTGCAGGCGAAAGAATAATGAGATTGAAATAAGATGCAAATCCAAAAAATACCCTACGGATTCAAAAATGTTTTAAGTCTTGAAAGTAAGCTGAAAACGAAACCTGAAGAATACTGGGTACGAAGAGGGGAAAATCGTGCTTTGAAACTCTTCAAATTGATGTCGCAAAGAGTTCCGGCATACAAGGACTTTTTGAAAAAAAATAATATTAGTCCGGACACAATTAAAAAAATTGAAGACTTCAAAAAAATCCCTCCGCTTGATAAAGACAATTATTTACGGAAGTATTCAATCCAAGAACTGTGTTGGGATGGAAACTTTGTCGAAAGACGTTGGACGATTTCTACTAACTCAGGTTCTACTGGAGAACCTTTTTATTTTCCGAGAGAAAAAGAACAAGATGGTCAATATGCATTATTGGCAGAGCTATATCTAAGGAATAATTTCGATATTCATAAAAAGACGACTTTATATTTGGATTGCTTTGCTATGGGTGCGTGGATTGGTGGACTTTTTACTTACGAGGCAATAAGGATTGTTGCAGAAAGGGGAAAATACCCACTTACAATTTATACGCCCGGAATATTTAAAGAGGAAATCTTAAAAGCTGTAATATCATTAGGGAACAGATTTGATCAGGTAATCATCGGGGGTTACCCTCCGTTAGTAAAAGATGTGATAGATGAGGGGGCAAGTTTAGGGGTTGACTGGAAAAAATATAATCTGGGATTTATTTTTTCAGCTGAAGGTTTCACTGAAGAGTTTAGGAATTATATTTACGAAAGAGCAAAGATAAAAGATTATTTTAAGCGATCACTAAATCATTATGGTACTGCAGACATGGGAACAATGGCCCATGAAACGCCATTAACTATTTTAGTTAGAGTACTTCTAAATGAGCATCCAAAAATTACACCCAGGATTTTCCCGGAGACTAACAGACTACCAACTCTAACACAATATTTTCCAGAATTATTCTATTTCGAAGAAAATAACAATGTGTTATTTTGTACCGGTTGGAGTGGTATACCTTTTGTAAGATATAACCTTAAAGACTATGGGGGCATTATTGGATATGTTGAATTGACTCGTAAATTTAACGAAGAGGGTATTTATCTTGATAAGAGATTAACTGAGATGAATATACAAGTATGGAAATTGCCGTTTGTCTATCTTTACGAGAGGAAAGATTTTGTCGTCAAACTCTACGGCGCGAATATTTTCCCAGATACTATAAGACACGCTTTACAACAAAGCCATTTTGAAGAGTATATAACGTCAAAATTTACGTTAATGATCAAGTATAATAAGAATCAAAATCAGTTTCTAGAAATTAATGTAGAATTAAAAAAAGGTATCACTAAAACTGACAGTCTGGCTAAAAAAATAAAAATTGAAGTAGTCAAATCTTTACTTCAAGAAAATTCTGAATACACATCGAATTATCGTGCTTTGAGAGAGAGACAGGAGCCTGTGGTGTTGTTGTGGCCATATGAATATCCTGAATTTTTTAAATCTGGTGGAAAGCAGAAATGGATTAAAAGTGAACCCTCGATCGAGAAGTAATAGCGGATGTATCTCGGAAGTGTTATAAATAATATAGAATGCCTGTCTTAAATCTTGACCTATTAGCTTTAGGGATTGCTGTTGCAGCAATATCTATATTGGGTTTCATTATTTATTTTAGTAACCGCAAGAGTGTAACCAACCGATTGTTTCTTCTGTTTACTATTGTTAGTGCGCTATGGGGAATAGCTAATTATATAAGTTACAAAATTTTCGACCCTGTATTTGGCGCTCTTTCTGTAAGACTTGTGATGTTTTTTGCGGTATACCAAGCAGGGCTGTTCTTTTTACTAACATATATTTTCCCACAAGAGAAATATAAATTTTCTAAATTGGTTAAGTTCATTTACGTACCGGTATTGTTTGTAGTTTCAGTGATTACACTGACTCCATTAATGTACTCAGAAGTGATTATAAAGGAGGGAGTCACTCCTCAACCAATACCTGCTCCCGGGATGGGTCTTTTTGCCATAGTAGCGGTCTCGTCTGTGATTGCTGGTCTAATTATTTTAATAAAGCGATTGATAAGTTCTAAAGGTAATGCCCGATTGCAATTTGTATTTCTATTATTGGGGGTTTTGATGATGTTTGGGTTTATCTTGGTGTTTAATTTTTTGTTTACTACAGTTTTTGACAATTCCAGCTTTGTACCCCTAAGTGGTATTTTTATGCTTCCTTTTGTATTTTTTACCTTTTATGCAATCTCAAGACACGAATTATTAAACGTTAAAATTATCGGAACAGAAGTAGTTACTGTACTTTTGATTATTTTATCGTTTGCAGAAGTTGTATTGTCTTCATCGTTTGGTGAGATCTTCTTTAGAAGTGGTGTTTTTATTGCACTGTTGGTAGTTGGTATATTGTTAATTCGAAGTGTGATACGTGAAGTTAGACAACGTGAACAGCTGCAACTTTTGAACAAGAGGTTAGAAGACTTGGACAAACAAAAGGATGAGTTTGTCAGTATGGCTGCGCATGAGTTGCGTTCGCCATTAACTGCCATCAAAGGTTATGTTTCGATGATTATCGAAGGAGATACCGGAGACATACCCGAAAAGGCGCGGCAATTTTTAGCTGATGCCATGGCGGTTACGGATAGGCTGGTACGTTTAGTAAACAACATGCTTAACGTTTCAAGAATTGAAGAAGGCAGGATTGTCTATCAAATGGAAGAAACAAGCTTAATCCGCGCAATTCAGGAAACATATTATTCATTTCGAGTTGAAGCCGAGAGAAAAAAGTTAGACTTTAAATTGGTGGTTCCAAACGGCTTGGAAGATAATGTTAAAGTTGATCCAGACAGGATTAGGGAAGTGATCAGTAATTTTGTAAGCAATGCCATTAAATTTACCGAAAAAGGAAAAGTTAACATTGTAATGAGTAATCCAATACCTGGTTTTGTGAAGGTGGAAGTTGTCGATACAGGACCCGGAATATCAAAAGAGGAACAAAGTAGATTATTCCAGAAATTTTATAGGGCCGAATCGACATCGGGAAAAACTTTTGGTACGGGACTGGGGCTTTACATTACAAAGCTTTTGATTGAAAAGTTTGGTGGAACGCAAGGTTTGAACTCCGAGCCTGATAAAGGCAGTAATTTTTGGTTTGAACTACCGGTTGTAAAAAAGGTATAAACTCCTCTTACTTAAATTAGTAAAATATGTAAGAGATTATATACCTGCGCGTAAAACGAATATGGCATTTTATTTTACGCTTGCTATAATAAATTTCAGACATGGCGGATGATATTCAAGCTGCGTCAGAGACAAATCCTCTGGTGTCAGAACCTGGTAAAAAAGTAATTCTTCTGATAGAAGATGATCCCTTTTTAGTCGGGATCTATAGGGAGAAGCTTGAAATTGAGGGTTATAATGTTCTCATTGCAGAAGACGGACTTCAGGGGTTGAATTATGCTGTCAGTCAAAAAGTTGACCTTATCCTTCTTGATATTTTAATACCTAAATTGTCTGGAATCGATCTGCTTGTGAGGCTTCGGCAGGACGAAAAGGGAAAAGATGTTCCGGTGATCGCTTTAACTAATTTGAGTGGTTCAGACGACGAGGAAAAAATTAGAAGTTATGGTGTGAAGGATTATCTTGTTAAGTCAAACTATACTCCAGGTCAAGTAGTTGAGGTGATTAAGAAGTACCTTCCGTAAGAATAGATTACCTTGGTCTTGTAAGAACGAAAACGAGTCCTAAAATTGCAACTAGTGCAAGGCCCGATGCCAGACCAGCTCTTTTCAACCCCGTTAAAAGTCTATCCCGAACCGAGGTTCCTGCCGGTGTTGGCGATGGCGTTTCGACAGTGGAAGCGCTCTCCTGATCTGTTGTCTCCTGATTTGCGCTGGTTATTTGCTTTTCAAGGAAGGTGATTGGTTTGATGCTGCCTTTCATTACGACGTTTCCCGCCGGTGTTTTGACACTTGGATTTTGTTCAGCGGTTATAAAGAGGCTTGTAAATGCCGGTTTGAGGATAAACTCAGCTCTTCCAAGTCCAATTGAACCAAGTTTTATGGCGGAGCCTCCGTCTTGAGGATTTGCCCACAACACGTAGGTGTAAATCGTATCGTCAACTGGAAAGATAATGTTTCTACATGAGACCAAAACCTTATAATTTAGATTTTGTTGCTGAAGCGATGCTGCAAAGCATTTATAGCCATTGCTGTCGGTGCTTCGTAATTCGAAGGTTCCTTCAGCACCTGAGGCGGTTTTTGCTGAAAAGATAATTAGTAAAAACAAGATGAAAACTCCGAAAAACTTCCTCATAACTGTATTATATTTATTAGTTCAGATATTCACAAGTCTTTCTTTGTAATTGAAAAGATACTGCTTTTTGCATTATGATGGTATGTAACAATGCCACAACAAAATGTCCAACAAGATCAGGTTGATTTGGGAAAAATTCCGACAATTTTACTAATAGAGGACGATCCGGTACTTAGTAAGATGTATTCGGAGAAGTTTAAATTTGAGGGGTTTAATGTTTTAACTGCTGTCAATGGGGAAGACGGTCTCCATTTAGCGTTATCAAGTAAAGTAGATATTATTCTTTTAGATCTGATGCTTCCACGCCTTTCTGGTGTTGAGCTTCTAACACAGCTGCGAAGCGATGCAAAAGGTAAAACGATAAAAGTCATCGCTTTAACCAATCTTGCTGAACAGGAAGAAAAAGACCGAGTGATGAATTTAGGGGCTTTAGATTATTTGATCAAAGCAATGCAGACCCCTGAAGAGGTTGTAAAGAAGGTTAAACAGCACTTAAGTTAATCCGTATATTTTATTTTTGTATTCCTGTAAAACTCGTCCCGATGAGAAGCTGTTAGAAATTTGTATTGATTTTCTCATCTTTTGGATCCATTTTTCAGGGATTCCATTTTGATTTCTCTCGTAATACAGAGGCGCGATTTCATTTTCCAGTTTGGTGTAGAAATCCTCTGCTATATTGTCTTTATCAAGTACCCAGCCGATGTCTTTCCAATCAACTTCGTATGTCCAACCGTCGAGTACTGTACAATTTAGTACTCCGTTTGATATTGCCTTCATTCCAGAAGTTCCGCTTGCTTCAAGGTTACCCTTGGGGGTGTTGAGCCAAACATCAGACCCCGACGTGAGATGATTAGCGAGTGAGATGTTATAGTTGGGAATGAAAATTGCTGACCCTGAAAGAACGGTAGACATGATTTTGATTATTTCTTCGATGATGTTTTTTGCATTAGGGTCTGCCGAGTGTGAATTTCCAGAGAATAGAATTTGTACCTGCCTACCGGGCTTTTGGACAATGTCGTAAAGTCGTTTGATGTCAGAAAAGATCACCCTTGGTTGTTTGTAGTCCGCCAGTCTTCTGGACCAAGTAATTACTAATTTATTTGGATCATAAGCAACACCCGTTCTTTGTAAAACTGTTTTTGAAAGTTCAATTTTTTTCGACATATGAAGGTCCCAAATTTCCCTGTCACTGAGGTTGGTATTTCGGTAGTCACTATCTTGCCATCTGGGAAGATAAATGCCGTTTGTGACATATTCCCAATCATATTGCGACCATGCGTTTCTGGAGTTTTCCAAATGAACTTTACTTACGGCGTTTCGTTTTGATGAGACGTTGAGTGCAAAAAGTGTGATGCTGAAGGTTTGTGGATTAATCAAACCATCTTTGATCAAGCGGTCAACGTCGACGCCGAGGTCGTCAGAAAAATGTTTAGCCCAATTTCTGACACATTCGACAGGGTATTCGAGATTGCCTGCCCTTACTAGCGTATGATTGGTGTAAACGATTTTATGTTTGGCTTTATTCCAAGCATCTTCAAAAGTTAGCTCCTCTTTTTGCATTATATTTTTAGTGATTTCCCATATGATAAAACCGGGTCTGCCCTCGTTAATATGATAAATTGACGGGCTAACTCCAAGAGCTTCAAGAAGGCGTACCCCACCGATGCCGAGAATGATTTGCTGTCGAATTTGCGAATTATTGTCTCCTCTGTATAAGGCGTCCATATCGGAAACCCACTCGGGTGGATTTCCGTCAACGTCGGTTGAAAGGAAATATAAAACAACGTGTTCGCCGAGTCTGATATGGTAGGATTTGATTAAAACTTCCTCTGAGTCGAAAGCAAGTTTAATTATCAGAGGTTTTCCTTTAATTGTAGTTTGTCGTAAGAATGATGTATCATGGTCGAACTGCGAATCTCTTTGTTCTTCTGTTCCGTCACTTGTTACGTGCTGGACGAATTCTTTTCCTTTGTACAAAATTCCGACTCCGACCATTGGAAAATCTTGATCAGCCGCTTCGCTGATAAGATCTGCAGCTAAAACACCAAGTCCTCCGGAGTATGTTGGTAGGTCGCTATCGATTCCAAATTCGTTACAAAGGTATGCAACCGGAGAACTTTGGGCAGAACTAGACATACTATAAATTTATCATTATAAAGCGTTTTGATAAACAAGATCGATTAAGCTGTAAGTTTATTTACGATACTGGTAGTATAATATCGGCATGAAGGAGCCTATTCAGAAGGATTCGGTTACAGTGGTTGATTCGATGTTGTTAAGCGGTGAAGTTATCCGGCTTCTTTCAGCCTATGAAAGCGTTGATAAATTAAAAAGAAAGGAGTTGATAGAATCGAATTTTAAGGTAAGTCAAATTTTGGGGTCGATCGCCTTTTTGTACGAAAGAATTCGGAACACGCTTGACTACAAGGGTGACCACCTGTTGCGGAGAAACGCAATTGAACGGATCTTAAAGAGACAAATATGGGAGAAAAAAACTGGTGACGTCCAAAAGCTGTCGGAAAATCTTCTTAAAGAACTTATTTGGGCGAGGTATCTCAATAATGCTTCGATACCGAAAAGCAAAATTAGTGAAATACACCTTGTGATCGAGAAATACCTGCGCCTGTTTGCGTTTGTTGACTCAAAATTTGACGGAAAGGCTTTCGAGGAAAACTCAAACTGGTTTTTAGGAGTATTGTCGAGCGAAATAGAAGAGATTATTGACCCAGGAATCTACATTAAGGAAAGCTTGAATTTTGAAGTATTTTCCTGGTTTAGAAATAGATTTATTTGGGAAGGTCACAACCTTTCTGCAAAGGACAGGGATACTCAGATGTTTATTGCCATTCATCGGAGTTTGAACAAATCGGATAAAGCGTGGATTCGTTTTAGATTGCTAAATGCCTACCTTCCGGCTTGGGAAGGTCTGAAGTCGGACAAAGTCGATAGTTTAAACGAGCGGTTGTTTGAAATTAGGGACAAAATTGAAAGTCAGTTGAATTCTTCATATCAACCAAGAATGTTTCGTTTTGTGCAACGCCAGTTGCCGGCTTTTTTGGTATTAAAGGAATTGATTGATAAAGATTACAAGAAAGCCAAACGAATTGTTTCCGATCCGGAGAAACTTGAAAACGCGCTGCAAAAAATTTGCCAAGCGCGTTATTCGAAAATCGGGTCAAGAATCAGACGTGGCGTTATCCGCAGTATAATCTATATTTTTCTTACCAAGGCACTTCTTGCGTTGGTTATCGAAATTCCATACGAAGTTTTTGTCAACAAAGAGCTAAACTACCTGACGTTAACAATCAACCTGGTCTTTTCGCCACTGTTGATGTTTATCATTGGTACGACAATTAAAAAACCCGGTGAGGAAAACACAAAGAGAATTACCCAAGTTGTAAAAAGTTTTGTTTACAAAGACGACGATGTTGAAAAGATAAGCTTCTCCCTTGAAAGGCAGAAGGTGGGGTACATCTTGTCTCGTGTATTTTTGGCATTTTATATTTTTATCTTCTTTTTGATCTTTTCGAGTATCGGACTTGTTCTTGTGCAGCTTGGATTTAACGTTTTAAGCGCGACGATATTTTTTTTCTTTTCCTCTTTGGTTTTGTTGTTTGCTTACAGGGTTCGCTATACAGCAACGGAGTTAAATGTTGCCGGTGAAAGGGAAGGTTTACTTTCGCATTTATTTTCTTTGATTACGATGCCTTTTATCAACGTCGGGTCACTTTTGTCACAAGGTCTTCAGAGATTTAATTTTTTTATTTTGATTATGGATTTTTTGTTCGAAGCGCCACTTAAAAACGTGATCAGGATTTTTGAAGAATGGAACGTTTTCGTTAAAGAAAAAAGGGATGAGGTAATTGAAATCCCGAACTGAAACTTAGAAAGTTAATGGAAGTAACCCGATTCAAAACCGTTAACCAAGTTGCGTATAAGCTTTCCTGTTTGTTGGCCAAGTTTTTCTGGTACGCTGCCGGGGTTTGAAAATACTGATTTTTTGGGACAGTTAAGTGCTTGTTCTTTTTCTGAAAATTGATAGGAAGTTCCTGTAACAACCGCAGGGACGCCGATGGACGCCTCGACAAACATTTCTCCTTTAATGTTATTGAAACGAATGTCGGGTTTCCAAAGCCCGCTGATCGCTGGAGATTTGTTGGAACCGAACGGTTCGCCAAGTTTTCCGGTGTCTTGAAGTTTTTCCAAACCGCAGTCAAAATTATCGATAACGGCTGCGCCTTTTTGCTCCCCATTCTGGTTTACCGCGATTACAGCATAAACTGCATCTGAGGTAAATGGTCTTGGTATTTTGATGACCCAGGATATCAAAGGTTGCTCCAAACTCAGTGCTTCGCCACCTCTTGCTGCACGAATTTCAGACAGAATATTCTGATCAAGATTGGCTGTTGGAGTTAAAGTTTCTTTTGTAACAGGGTTGATACCGGTGTTTTTTGGTATTGGAGAAGCAGTTTGACTTGCGGTGCGAATTCCTGCTGTTGGGGATAAGGGTGATGGTTTTTGTGTCGGTCTTGCTTGGGAGGTTTGTGAAGCTTGTAGAAGTTGTTTATCTTTTTCGAGAGCTTCCGCAGTTTTTTCAAGCCACTGTAATGTTTTGGTGACACCCTCCTCAATTTGTTGAGGATTTTTTGTGCAAGCTGCAAGCGCAAATCCACCAACACCGAAAGTTGCCCAAGTTAGAAATTTTCTACGATCATTTTCTCTGCTCATAGTACTTACGAAGTATCGAAAGGCAGGTGCTTTATTTTACACTTTTTTCAAATAATGAGGAAAGATACTCCCAATTTACAACATTCCAAATTGCGGAAATATAATCAGCTCTGCGGTTTTGGTATTTCAGATAATATGCATGTTCCCAAACGTCGATTCCGAAAAGCGGCGTTTTATTTTGCAGAAGTGGCGAGTCCTGATTCGCCGTTTTTATAACCTCCAATTTTCCCGAGTCAACAACAAGCCAACCCCAGCCACTTCCGAACTGTGAAAGCGCAGCATCAGAGATTTTTTGTTTGAGGTTGTCAATCGCCCCAAATGTTGCATCAATAAGGTTTTTAAAACTTCCGTCGGGCGTAGTTGTTTTGGGGGAAAATGTTTTCCAAAAAAGATTGTGGTTTACAAACCCTCCAGCGTTATTGATAAACTTTTGTTTGACATCTTCCGGGACTTTGGAAAGATTTGAAAATATGTTTTCGGGATCAACTGTTTGCAATTTAGGGTTTTCCTTCAAAATGTCGTTTAAATTATTAAGGTAGCCTTGATGATGTTTGTCATGATGAATCACCATCGTTTCCTTATCAATATAAGGTTCGAGCGCGTCGTAGGTATATTCCAAATTGGGTAATTTGTACATAACGTTACTCATTTTCCCACTTGCGGAAGATAAATCTGTAATATAAACTACAATTCCTCACATGAATTGGTTTTCCCTTTTTTACTTCCTGCCCTTTACGTTTTATGCATAGTATTGGAGGTGAAGAAGCTTTTTATCTGGTGATGTTTTTTTCTTTTACTGCGTTTTTTGTTGTCTTAATTGGAATTGTCAGTTTCGTTGTTTAAAAAGCTTCTCATAATTAAATCAGATAAAACGCTACAAAGCGTAACAGGTACGTAACTGCTGTTTTTCGCTTCATGTTGGAGGGTAAATTATTTTTGGGGTGCCTTGCAAATTTTTACTATCTAATTTTTCAGCTTAAATTTACCAATTTAGCGTAAAAATTACAGTTATGGCAATGTAGACAATAAGAAGTATTCCTGCAAGGAATTTGTCGTAAAAAGAAATAAGCAGAAGAACGACAGCCGCGATAATATGCGGGGCGTATTTTCGCAAAAAACGGTTCAATTTGTAATTATTCATGACGTCTGCCATATTTATCGATATTATTTAATGTTATCATATTATCAAATGAAGCAGGAAGAAAAAGATTTGGCTAATTTTTTTTCTCGGTTTCCCAAAATATCGTATTCTAAAAAGGAGATTGTCCTTAATGCTTACGATGCGTATGAAAATCTATATTTTATTGAAAAGGGGGTTGTCAGGTCGTTCTTTATCGATGACAATGGGATTGAGTTTACGGTGAACTTTCTAAAACCTTATTCAATATTTCCACTGAGCGCCTTCCTTTCGGATCGCGAAAACAATAGTGAATTTGAGGCGTTTGTGGCCATGGACTTGCGAAAAGCGGCGAAAGATAAGGTTGCAGACTTTATTGAAAAAAATCCTGAAATACAATCATTTTTCTTAAAAAGGATGTCTACTGGTCTTGAGGGGTACGTTGTTCGAAGTCAGTTTTTAATCCGTGGATCGGCTGAGCAAAAAGTTGTTTCTTCGTTGCTACTTTTAGGGCTACGTTTCGGAAGAAAAGTTAAAAATTACACTCATATTGATCTTCCACTTACGCATCAGGACGTTGCCGATTTGAGCGGGATCACACGCGAAACGGCGACCTTATGTATAAACGAACTGGAAGATAATAAATTGATTGCGAAAAAAGGTAAGTACTTCAAACTTTTTAACGAAAAAAAATTAAACGAGATCTGTAAAACTTTTGAGGATGGATCCCATCTCGATTTCAATTTTTAAAACTAAATTTTTTTGTGTGTTTTTCGCCAATACTTTTTGAGAATTGTAACCGCGGTTACTGAAAAAAGGTGAATTTTTGTTATATGGACATATGAAAAAATGAAAAGACATAAAAGCAAAACAACATACCATTAAGGGTCGGTAAGATGACTGACCCTTAATTTTTTGTCAAAAGCATGTGATAGGAAAATTTGAGTCTTACTTACGAAATTCCTTCTACTATATACTTAACTAATGCTCGCAAAGATTACTTCAGGGGCAACGATTGGGTTAAATGCTACGTTGATTGACGTTGAGGTTGACATCCAGGAAGGTTTGCCTTCGTTTACGATTGTCGGACTTCCAGATAAAGCAGTTGAGGAAAGTAAAGAGAGAGTTCGCTCGGCAATTAAAAACTCCGGAGCTGATTTTCCGGTCAGGAGAATTACTGTAAATCTAGCCCCCGCCGATCTTCCCAAAGCCGGTCCTTCGTACGACCTGCCGATCGCATTGGGAATTTTAATCGCTTCCGGACAAATTGCACCCAAAGTCGACGGCCTTTTGTTTTTTGGTGAGATGTCCTTGGATGGAACTCTGCGCCATACTAACGGAATTTTACCTCTGGTTTATTTGGCGAAAGAAAAAGGGATGCGCGCAGTTTTTATTCCCAAAGTTAATGAAAATGAGGCTGCAGTTGTAAGCGGAATTAAAGTCTACCCGATAGAATCTCTTTTAGAATTAGTCAGGTTTACTGCAGGAACTGTTAAGGTACCAAGCCTTAAACCAATTGGACTATCGGCACTTTTGAAAACCGCCGACGCAGAATTTGATTTTTCTGAAATTGTCGGACAGGAATCGGCAAAAAGGGCGATAGAAATCGCCGCTTCCGGGTCACACAATATTTTTATGAAGGGTTCACCTGGTAGCGGAAAAACGATGCTTGCCAGAGCGTTGCCAGGGATTCTTCCACGCTTTACTGAAGACGAGGCTTTGGAAGTAACAAAAATCTACTCGATTACTGGAAATTTGCCGATTGGTCAATCAATTATTACATCAAGACCATTTAGGTGTCCGCATCATACAACAAGCAGGATCGGTCTTATTGGAGGGGGAACCAATCCGTCACCAGGTGAAGTATCGCTGGCACATCGAGGGGTTTTGTTTTTGGACGAGTTTCCCGAATTTCCCAGACATGTTTTGGAGGCATTAAGACAGCCAATGGAAGATGCAAAGATAACTATATCCAGAGCTAAAGGTACTGTGACTTATCCGGCACAATTTTTACTGGTAGCCGCAAGCAATCCCTGTCCGTGCGGTTATTTTGGTGACCCGAAAAAACCGTGCAAGTGCCTTCCCGGAATGGTTTCCAGGTATCAAAAAAGAGTGTCGGGTCCGATTCTGGATCGGATTGATATGCACATTGATGTTCCGTCGGTTGAAACACAAAAACTGGTAGATGATGATCGAAGGGGAAACAACAAAAGGGAATCGTCCGAAGAAATCCAAAAAAGAGTTCAGAAGGCGAGAGATGTTCAAACTAGACGATATAAAAACACAAACTCGCCTGCGCGCGCAGGAATCACAGTGAAATGACAACCAAAAGCGTTAAGGAATTCTGTCAACTCTCCGTTGGCTGTCGTACAATGATGGTCTCGGCAACAAATGCAATGAACTTAACAGCCAGAAGTTATTTTAAAGTTATAAAAATTGCCAGAACAATTGCAGATTTGGCCGGTGAAAAAGATATTTTGACTTCACATCTTGCCGAAGCGCTTCAGTATCGTCCGAAAGAGAGTGAATTTTAAAACCTCTGACTTGGTGTTGGAATTTAATTAAACCTTGGTGCCGAATTCTTTAGCGGTTCTATCAGATAACAATCCAGCTTTCAAATCGATTTTTTCTATACTCATATTTTTAATAACAAAAAGACCTCTCTTTTATGAGAGGTATTATAAGGAATAAGAATTTCCTCTCACTAAAAGCTATACTCTCCTGCGAGGAGTTAATGTCAGCCTTAGGGTGAAAGAGTATATCCCAAACATATTCCGTATTTTACTTCGCATATTATAGGATTGTCAAACGATTCGTAAATAATCTTTATTTTGTCTTTGATAAATCGAGTTTTTACGATTGTTTTCCTAATTTCATCTTTCGCTCGATCTGTTTGGCAAGCTTCATTTGTAAAGAGTGTACTTCGATGAACCCGGCGCTGATATTAACATTCAGATCATAACCTTCATTTTTATTGAAGGAAACATAGTCCAAAGCAAAGGGGGATGTGACTGCCACCACTGTGGTATTACCCTTAAATAGTTTTATGGTTACTTCCCCTGTTGCTTTTTCATTAACCTTGTCATTAAAAGCATTGATTGCTGTCATGGCCGGGTCATACCATAAGCCTCCATAACACATATAACCCCATTTAATATCCATTATTTCCTTTAACTCATTTAAGGTTCTTGTTGAAACATACTTCTCTAAATTTCTGTGAGCTTCGATAATTACATGGGCTGCCGGATGTTCATATACTCCTCTATTTTTCAGACCGATTAGTCTGTCTTCCAAAAGTTGAACCGTTCCTACGCCATGACAACCGGCAAGTTTGTTCAATTTAATAATTAAATTAGCCAAACTTAATTTCTCTCCATTAAGCGAGGTTGGTATGCCTTGTTCAAATCCTAATTTTACGAATTCCGGTTTATCAGGCGCATCCTTAGGCAATGTATAAGTGGTTAAAAATTTTTCCTCCGGAGCTATCAGACCCGGGTCGGTTATTTCTCCGCCTTCCCAGGTAATACCCCACATATTGTCATCATCACTATACGGAAATTCCACTGAAGCAGGAATTGGAATTCCATACTCCTGGGCATATTTAATTTCTTCATTTCTATCCATTGCCCATTCTCTTACCGGAGCGATTACTTTTATATCTGGATTAAAAGTCAGGGCATAACCCTCAATCCTCACTTGATCGTTACCTTTCCCCGTACATCCATGAGCAATTGCATCGGCACCAACTTTCTTAGCTATCTCAACAGCCTTTTTTGCCAGTATTGCTCTGCCTATTGGTGTTGAAAGATGATATTCTCCTTGGTATTCAGCATTGGCTTTGATACCCGTGGCTATGTAATCATCCGCAAACTCATCTTTGAAACCGGCTACAATTGCATCCACGGCTCCAAACTTTAGAGCTTTGTTTTTAATTGCTTCCAAGCCATCGTGTTGTTGTCCCAAATCGGCTGTTAAAGTTACGACTTCCGCCTTATAATGGTCCTGAATCCATTTCAAGATTACCGAAGTGTCCAACCCTCCGGAATAAAGCAAGAGAACTTTCTTAACCTTACCCACTTTACCTTCGTAAGAAGCAGTTTTTATATAATCAGATTTAATATTCATTTAATACCACCTCAATTCTCAAGTAATTTTTTTATTGACAAATAGAAATGATTTTCCTCTTCAGCAAAACCCACTTTGCTTAAACCAACTTCCTTTTCAAATAATTTCAAACCTAAGTTTCCTGTCCCGCCAATATGGGTCGATAACTTAAGTAATTTATCGATGTCTTTAATACGAATATCCTGATTACTACTTCCTACCATTTGATATGCCTCTCTAAATGGTATGTCTTTTTTAACTAACTCAAATGCTCTATGCGTGGCAAATATCTCTGGCGTCAGACTACTTAATAATTTCTCTTTATTCGGAGTCAGATTATTAATCAGAATATCAGCGACTTTTAGGCTATCCAGAACTATCTCAAAACTCTCCATTAATGGTTTTTTACTATCTTGCAGGTCCCGGTTATAACCAGAAAACAAATTATTCGATAAGCTTATAAGCTGGATATAATAACCCAAAACAAGGTGCACTTTACTTTTTAACAGCTCCGCTACATCAACATTTTTCTTCTGCGGCATGATACTGCTTCCCGAACATAAAGATTCGGAAATTGTAAAGTAGTTAAATTCTGCTGTTGTAAACAATAACACATCGGAGGCAAACTTATTAATTGTGGCCAGTATCTGAATAAGTGAAGCTACAATTTCTGCCTCTATTTTACCTCTGCTGTTTTGACAATAAACAGGATTAATCTGGACTTTGGCAAAACCCAGGAGTTTAGCAGAATACGCTCTATCTAATCCCAGCGGCACACCGAAACCGGCTGCAGAACCCAAAGGAGATTGATTATTTAACTCATATGCATGACTAATAGATTTAGAGTCATCTAAAAGAGACTCTAAAAAAGCCAAAGCCCATAAACCCACTGTCGAAGGCATGGCTTTTTGTAGATGGGTATATCCGGGCATCGCCACAGACTGAAATTTTTTTGCAAATTTCAAAAAACTATTTTCAAGAGTGATTAATTCCTGCCAGATAAGAATTAATTGCTCCTTACTAAATAATCTTATTACCGTTAAGACCTGGTCATTTCTGGACCTCCCTGTGTGAATTTTTTTACCAACCTCACCGCATTTCTCCGTCAAGTAATTTTCAATCTTGGTATGAACATCTTCATCTCCCGCCTCCAGAATAAATTTGTTTTGCTCATTTAACTTTAATATATCCTGAAGCCCGGCGATCACACTGGATAATTCATTCGGTGTGATAATACCTATTTTATTAAGCATCTTTGCCTGAGCAACTGAACCCCAGACATCGTACTTGACCAGTTTTTGATCCAAAATAAGATCGCCCTTTGTTTCAAAGACTTCAATAACCGGATTTAATCTAACTGCATTTTTTTGCCAAAGTTTTTTCATATATAACAACTAAAAAAGCCCCTTCGAATGCCAAATTTGGTTGGTATTCAAAGGGGCCCTTCTAAGGCTGTACCACCCTTTTTCAGTTATTTACAATTCACAAATGATAAATAACCCTTATTTTTCAAGCACTCAGTTTCCTTGTGACATGCTCTAGTGATATTACGGCCACTCCGCCCGGTATTTTGACCGGGAGCTCCTGGATCGCGACTCCAGTGCAAACGCCTTTACACGAATATGTTAGGTATTATATAAAAAATGACAACACATTGTCAAATTTGTTATATAGTTTTGCGTTAGAAAATAATGATTGCGGAAACCTCCAGTATGAATTTATCAGCAAGAAGTTATTTTAAAGTTATAAAAATTAAATAAGAGGATTAATGTACGAGTAAGGCTTGTAGTAATTCATGACAAGAAAGTTTTAGTTCAGTATCGAAAAAAAAGTGATTTCTATCATTATATTGGCGGTCACTTGGAGTATGGGGAAACAATAAAGGATGCGTGTATAAGGGAAACCAGAGAGGAATGTGGGGAAGATGTGAAGTTTGATTTTCAAAAAATTCTCTACGTTCGTGATTTTATCAAACTTGATGAGGATGAACATAGTATAGAGCTGTTTATATTAGGAAATATTGACAAAACAGAGAAACTTGAAGGTATGAAAGATCCCCAACATCCTGACGGAGATGTTTGGTTAACATGGCTTGATATTGATAATTTACCTGATAATCTCTTGCCAAAAACTTTATCCGCTAAACTACTTGAAGATTTTAATGAAGGATTTTCAAAAGAGGGGGAGTATATTGGGGAAATAGAATAATTTATTTAACCATAAAGTTGATCAGTTGTACCCTCGGGGATTCAAAGATTGGAAATGCCACGCATCTTTGCACATGTCTTCGAGATTTTTATTAGCTTTCCACCCCAACTCCCGGCGAGCCTTGGTTGTATCCGAATATGAAGCTGATACATCACCTTCTCTTCTTTTAACGAATCGGTGAGGAATATTTTTACCCGTCACTTTTTCGAATGTAGAGAGCACTTCTAGAACGCTGTAACCTTTGCCCGTTCCTAAGTTATATGTATTAGTACCTGAAGATTTGCGTAGTTTATCGATAGCTTTTACATGACCGAAAGCTAAATCACTTACATGGATATAATCTCTGATACAGGTTCCGTCAGGAGTAGGGTAATCATTACCGTAGATTGAAAGTATAGGCAATTTTCCGACAGCCACCTGAGTTATGTACGGAAATAGATTATTAGGAATTCCGTTTGGATCTTCCCCAATAATACCGCTTTGATCGGCTCCGACGGGATTGAAATATCTTAAAACAATAATATTCCAATTGGGATCCGACTGAGAGACGTCCTGTAAAAGAAATTCAATAAAAAGTTTTGTCCTGCCGTAGGGATTTACCGCCGACACAGGAAAATCTTCTTTTATAGGGACTTTATTGGGCAAGCCGTATACAGTACAGGAGGAGCTGAAGATTAATTTTTTAATATTATGGTTTTTCATTACCTCAATTAAATTTATTGTTCCACCTAGGTTGTTTTTATAATATTCTATAGGTTTTATTACCGATTCCCCTACTGCTTTTTTCCCAGCAAAGTGTATTACTGCATCGGGAGTGAATTTGTCAAAAACATGATTTAATTTTTTTAAATCGAGCAAATCAACTTTAAAAAAGTCTATTTTGTTTTTTGTTATTTTTTCGACTCTTTTCAGACTTGTCTTCTTGCTGTTGCTCAAGTTGTCAATTACTGCAACTTCGTAATTCATTTTAAGTAGTTCTAAACAAGTGTGACTACCGATATAACCTGAACCCCCTGTAACTAATATTTTCATTGGATGTCTATGATCGTATTGTATATTAATTAATATCCTTAAATCAAAATACAAAAACAGAAATATATCCCATAATAGGTTATGTGTTATATACTTCACTTACTATGTCATCACATGAACGCTTTTCTAACGAAATAATTGAGAGGGTGGTTGAAATTTTTTCCCCGCTATCTGATTACATATTACTTGAAGGCTCAAGGGCATATGGTTTACCCAAACCAACTTCAGATATTGATATCGAGGTAGTTACTCCAGAAATAAATGGACTGGAAAAAGTGAAAGGCGACAATCTATTACAACCTTTAATTTCAGGATTGCATGATTGCCTAACAATTTCAAAAGAAAGCCAGGGGATAGATATGTTACAAATAAAAAGTTTTTTAAAAGATGTTCCAGTCGGAATTGATATAACAGTTTCACGATCGTTTGTAGACGTGGTTAATACGGATTTAGTTAATCTGGACAAAGATGTGTACTTATTAGCAATTCGAAATTCAGGTAACTTCAACCCTAACCAGGACTATTCTCAACGAACTTTTGATGGTAGATTGGTTAAATTTTCAAAAACATATTGGTTGTTTTCCGGGAGAGAAGTAACGTTTTTCCCAGCGTTTTTGTTAACACCCAATGGTAGTTTTGTACCAGGTCCTCTCGTAGATAGGTATGTTTGTGGAACCAAAATTTTGGTAGATAATAAAAACAATGGCGAAGAGCTTTTAGAAAGGTTGAAGGACAATATTACACATCGGTTTTTAAAAGAATATTCGGCGGAAACTCCTGTCGAAGTAGCGGCACCTTTCAGGTGCCTAAGTCGGTGGGAAAGGATACCAGCTGAAATGAGGGTATATTTACTCGAAGACGGAAAAAATAGGATTAATAGTTTAAAAAGGAAGTCTGACTTATAAATAACAATGAATAAAATATTTCTTTAAAGTAATAAAAATCGCTCGGATGATTGCAGATTTGGAGGGAGTAAAGGATATCACGACTAATCACATAGCGGAAGCCCTTCAATACAGACCGAAGGAAAGTGAGCTTTGATTTTGTAGGGCGACAAGATTCGCAAGTTTTTGCTAAAATAAGCGTATGCGTTTGATTATTCAAAGGGTAAACAGAGCTGAAGTGAGTGTGTCCGGGAAAGTGTCGGGGAAAATTGGCAAAGGGCTATTTGTTCTTTTTGGAGTCGGTGAGAGTGATTTTGAGGCTGATGCAAAAGTATTGGCGGAAAAAGTATCTAAATTAAGAATCATGTCTGATGATAACGATAAGATGAATTTATCTGTTTCCGACACAAATTCTTCGATATTGGTTGTGTCACAATTTACTCTTTATGCTGATACTAAAGATGGTAATCGACCCTCATTTATTAAAGCAAAAAACCCGCAAGAGGCGCGAACTTTGTATGAACTCTTTTTGGAGCTTCTCGAACAAAAGGGAATCGATGTTCAGAAAGGTGTTTTTGGAGAATATATGAAAATCTCGCTTGAACTTGACGGACCGGTAACAATACTTTTGGATTCTTCCGATTATAAATAAGCTGATTATGCCTAGTCAAAATCGTTGGAAGTTTGCTGAAAAAGTTGTACTAATCATTGTTAAAACTCTGCTTTTTAGCGGGATGGCCACGGCTCTTGTTTTGCTTTTATGCACAGCTCTTCGTTATACATATTTTCGTGGTTATCTTGAAGGCCAAAAAAGTATGGATGAGTATTTAACGCAAATTTTTACCCAACCTGATGCGACGAGTTATGTCATTGAGCAGGGTACGCCTGCTCCCACCAAAGTTCCCTCGCCGAGTGTCAAGAAAGTTTCACAAGGAGTTATTTGGGGAGGACCTCAATTATGGGAAGCTGTAAATGGGAAACGCGTTGAGTATGGCGTTAATCCCTTAAAACAAGCAGATGAGCTTTGTACAATTGCATCAATTAGGTTAAATGAACTTCTGGAGCTTGGGAAATTAGATGGACACGAAGGTTTTGGAAACATGACGGAAAGGCGCCCGGACCTTAAGTGGATATTTGAAAAATACTCAACGATCGCCGAATTTTTAGCATATGGAGGTTTAACACCTGAAGAAACGGTTGGACTTTGGGATAACACCTTGGGTCATAAGAAACTTCTCAACGGTGGGGAATTCGTTTGGGGATGTATTTATGCCCAAAATACCTTCGCTGTCGCGATCACGGCGTATTAATTAACTTTTTCCTCTTGAGAAATGATAGTAACTTCTTTTGGGTATTAAACTGTCTTCCGATAGAGACAAAAAGACGGTTGGTATCACTCCAATATTTTTTGGGAAGTATCTTAATCAGCTCAACTTCTGTTTTTTCAGGAGTTTTGGTTTTTACCCAGCTCAACAAGTTACTGATTTTATGTACATGGGTATCAACGGCAATTGCAGGGATTCTGAAAGCTCTGTTTAAGACCAGATTGGCGGTCTTTCTTCCAACGCCAGGAAGTTTCATCAGTTCCTCTTTCGTGTTAGGAATTTTTCCACGGTGATTCTGTATAACCATATCGGCAAGTTTTGCCAGGTGCCGCGCTTTACTTTTATAAAAGCCAACTGGGTAAATTAACTTTTGGATTTTTGTCTGACTTAGCTTACCCAATCTGTTAATATTTGGCGCCTCTTCAAACAATCTTTTTGATGACTTGAGTGTAACCTCGTCTTTAGTTCTGGAAGAGAGTAACGTAGAAACCAGAGTTTTGTAAGGGTTTTCCCCAAAGACCTCGAGTGGAATTGGTACGTAGTTACGATCGAAAGTGCTGAATATTTTTTTGAAATTGTCTTTAGTCATTGACTATTCACAAACAAAAGGGCTCCCGCGTCGCAGGAACTACCCTTTTGGTTAAGTATTCAAAACCGTGAGTTTAGCCTCCGATTCTGAACATTGTTGTGCCACAGACTTCGCATTTTGCTTTCTTGGCTTTCTTGCCGTTCTTCATTGTTACTTCTTGAACGTCTTTGCCTTCTCTCTTGGCACGACATTTTACACAATACATTAATTCTTCACCTCCTCCCGAAGGGCAGCTGACCTGATTCCTAACGGTTTAATGTACAAATCAATATTTGTACCAAAGTAAGTATATCACTACTATCAGGCACAACATGAGGCTGGAAGTGATGAGGCTTTTGGTTATATCCTCTCTGATCAGCTTCAAATTTAGGGATTGTTCCGTATCTACGGGATTATTTGAAATTGTTTTTGTTTCCAATTTGATTTTTTCACTGTTTGGAAAATCACTCTTGACAGATTCAGCTTCGGACGTTTTATTTGAATTTTGCAACAACTCTGGAGCCAATTTAATTTTTTTCTGCGCCTTAATTTTTTGTAAGCGAGTTCTTCTTTTTGACACTGCTTTTTTAATAGCACAAAACTGGATGAAAAACAATTAACCTGGGTATCACAAACTGTATACCACTTTAATAAGAAGGCTGTCGAACAAACAACAGTTTTTGTGTATGATTAAATTATGGCCAACTATTTGACAGCTCTTTTAGTTTTTCTTTTTATTTTAAACATCCTTTCGTTATCGCTATCGATTTACATTTTTTTATTTTTCAGGAAGTTGTCGCAGGGTGTTGGTAGAGCTGACTTAATTAAAATTCTGACACATCTTTCGTCTATTGAGAAGGCCAACACTGAAGGAATCGGAAGTATAAACAAGGAGCTGGAAGCATTGAAGAAAAATGTTTCGCATCACTTACAAAAAGTTGCTTTTGTTCAATTTAATCCATTTTCGGAGTTGGGAGGTAACCACAGCTTTTCTTTGGTGCTTTTGGATGAACATCTAACAGGTTTTATTATTACCGGTTTGCATACAAGAGAAAGGACGCGCGTTTATGTCAAGAGGGTCGATAAGGGTCACTGTAAGCAGGATTTGTCAAAAGAGGAGAAGGAAGCTTTAGCTAAGGCTTCAGCATAGTGATTGTTGTTGTCTATTGAAAATAATCTTTTTTGTTACTATCATGAAATTTGTATGAAAAGATTCCCTTTAGCGTTAGTTGTAAGCTTGCTGGGATTGTATCTTATTTCAAGCGGAGTATCTTGGGCGGCATTTTCATACTTAAAAGGAAAACCTCAAACGAGTAGCATGGTAGGATCTTCTAATGGGAATTTGACAATAGACGATTCTCTTCCAAAAACAGAACAATGTCCTATAAACGGTGCGATGTATTCAAAACCAGTTAGAGAAGTTTGGGAAACAAGAAGACCGCTTACTGCGATGGTAGAAAATCATGTTGATGCCCGTCCGCTTTCCGGTATTTCGAGAGCAGACGTTGTTTATGAAGCTGTGGCTGAAGGAGGAATTACCAGATTTTTGGGAGTATTTTATTGCAATGCTGCAGTGTCAGATTTCCAATTGGCGGTAATCCGAAGCGCGCGTGTCTACTTTATTAATTGGGCTGCTGAATATGGTGAGAAACCAATATTCCTCCATTGGGGAGGAGCCAATAATATCTGCAATAACTGTTGGGGTGGCGTGAAGGAGGCGGGAAAGATTGCTTCTGAAGTTGATGCCTTCAAACTTTTGGATAAGATTGGTTGGAGAAATGGCACGTATGGGAATGATATGGATGGTCAATCCAATCTTGGTTTTCCTGCATTGAAACGACTCCCCAACCGTATCAGTAATGAGAAAGACGCTGCAATTGAACACCAACCCACAGCTTATATCAATGAAGTGTATAAAGAAGCTGAAAAACGTGGTTTTGTATACAAAGACGAAAATGGTGACAGCTGGAGCCAAAATTTTCGCGAATGGCAATTTAAGGATGACTCCCCGGTAAGTGATAGTAAAATCAGTGATATATCATTCGGTTTTTGGGAGAATAAGGGTGACTATGATGTAGCTTGGCAATATGACGGTGCCAGTAACTCCTACAAGCGGACAAGCGGCGGAAAACCATTTGTTGACTTGGAATACGACAATAAACAAATCCAGGTAAAAAATGTGCTTATTCAATTTGTCAAGGAAAGGGGCCCCGTCGATAAAGAGTTTCATATGAACTATGATGTTGTCGGTAAAGGTGAATTCGTGCTATTCAACAATGGTACAGTAACAAATGGTGCGTGGAAAAAAGAGGGTATCACGTCAAGAACATTGTTTTTTGATGATAAAGGCAAGGAAATCTCATTTGTTAGGGGTATGATTTGGGTAGAGGCCGTCCCTTCAGGAAGTAAGATAAAATATTGAGTAATTTTGTGGTTTGATTTTTTGAACTTCAGTGATATATTATTGTTAACGATTACTAATTATTATGGCCACTCTTTCGGATATTATAACCTCAAAAGTTAGAGTAAAAATATTGGACTTATTCTTTTCGGATATATCTGAAATGTATCATGTTAGGGGTATTGTCCGTGCAATTAAGGAAGAAATTAATGCTGTCAGGCGCGAATTAAAAAGAATGGAAAGTTCAGGTCTTTTGAAAAAAGAAAACAGAGGTAACCGTGTATATTACTATCTTAACGATGAATATGCCTTTTATGAGGATTTACTTTCGATAGTTGGTAAAACTACCGGGTTAGGGAATGAAATAATCGCAAATAAAAGTAGAATTGGTAGAATTTCGTTGGTAATGTTTTCTGGGAAGTTCGCGCGGAAAAAGAGTCGTAAACGAGAAGATTCTGTGGATATATTAATTATTGGGGAAGTTGTTTTACCGGAGTTGGCTGCAATTATCAGAAAAGAGGAGTCCAAAAGAGGTAAAGAGATAAATTATACCGTGATGAGTAGGGAAGAATTGGAATTTCGCAAAAAAAGAAGAGACCCGTTTTTGCAGGATATCCTCTCGGGTAGTCGTGTTATGATAATTGGGGACGAAGAAAGTTTGGTATCGTAGGTTTACTTCAAAACTAAATTTCGTTTTCATTCAAAAAATTGTTTTGAGGTAGATACTAGAGTTTAATGTTGGTTTTCAGCTCCTGCCAAAAAATATTTTGTGATATTGTTTCTGACTGTTTGTTGTAAAATCTTTGCAACTGGAGATAAATTTACAATTATGCGAATTGAAAAAGCTTTACGAAATATTATCATTGTCATACTTCTGACAGTCGTTTGTTTAGTGATTTCCGTTCCGAAACGAATTCCAGTCAAAATCACCTATAAATTTATCCACGTTGATGGCCAGATCATTAGGCCGGATTTGGATATACGGATTTTTGGTAAGGATTTGAAAAGGGATTTAGATATGTCTTTAGGTCTTGATTTGGCAGGTGGAAGTTATCTAGTGTTTGAGGCAGATACCTCAAAAGTAGCCAGCGATATGAAAATGACATCGGTGGAGGGGGTTCGGGATATTATTGAGCGGCGTGTTAATCTTTTTGGCGTATCAGAGCCAACTGTACGCACTTCGTCGTTTAAAGATAAGCTTCGGGTAATTATTGAGCTTCCGGGAATAAAAGATACAAATTCTGCAATTGATTTAATTGGTAAAACCGCACAGCTGGAATTTGCTCAAGTGAGCGAAGGGAGTGAACAAAATTTAGAGCCCACTGATTTGACGGGGGCTGATTTGCGTGGAGCAAGGGTGGAATTTGACGGCCAAACATCCAAACCTATCGTTGCCTTGACTTTTACCGACGATGGCGCAAGAAAATTTGAAGAACTGACAGCGAAAAATATCGGTAAGCCATTGCCGATCATTCTGGATAATTCAGTGGTTTCAGCACCAGTTGTGCAAGATCGAATTTCTGGGGGTTCTGCTGTTATTAGTGGAAGCTTTTCAACAGAAGAGGCGAAAAATTTGGCAATTCAGTTAAATGCCGGAGCACTTCCTGTGCCTATCCATTTAGTTGAACAACAGACTATCCAAGCATCTTTAGGGACAGACTCTGTTGCTAAATCTGTGCAAGCAGGACTAATTGGTCTTCTAATGGTTTTATTTTTTATGATCTTAATGTATGGAAAACTGGGTTTGATTGCCGACTTTGCACTTGTGATATTTAGTCTGATAACATTGGCAATTTACAAACTAATTCCGGTAACTTTAACACTACCGGGAATTGCAGGATTTTTATTATCGGTTGGGATGGCAGTTGATTCTAACATTTTGATATTCGAAAGATTCAAAGAAGAAATCCGTGTCAGGCCACTGGCTGACGCTTTGGAGGTTTCCTTCGGAAGAGCGTGGGATTCGATTCGGGATGCAAATATCGCAACTTTAGCAACATCTTTTGTTCTTGCTAATCCACTGGACTGGAAGTTTTTACATGTTTCAGGACCGGTTCGGGGTTTTGCAATCACCTTGGCGTTGGGGGTATTTGTGAGTCTTTTTACAGGAATATTTGTTTCACGAAATTTATTGAGAGTTTTACTTAAAGAAAGAAAGTCTTAAATATACATTTTTTTCGGTTTGTTTTATAACGATCTGTTTTTATAAAAGGTATGCACTGGATGAAATATAAGTCTATTTATTTTAGTATTTCCGGATTTTTCCTTTTGACTTCGATACTGTCTCTTGTTTTTTGGAGATTAAAACTTGGGATTGATTTTACGGGTGGATCGGTCGTCAACTATAGTTTTTCCAAAGACGTTGGGAAAGATGCTCTAACCGGTGTTTTCAAAAATGCAGGTGTTTCAGACGTTTCGATTAATTCATCAGCCAACCATCAATTTACGATAAAAACCGAAGCGCTTTCACAGCGACAGAAAGTACAAGTGGGTGCGGATTTGAAGAATGTAGATACAAATTATCAAGAGTTAAGTTACGAAGTGGTGGGACCTGCAATTGGTCCTGAGCTAATTCAAAAAACGATATATGCAGTGATTTTTTCTACCAGCATCATTTTACTTTGGGTTGCATACCAATTTAAAAATATTAAGTACGGTCTTGCTGCGGTTTTGGCAATGTTGCATGACAGTCTCGTACTTTTGGGATCCTTTTCACTTTTGGGCCATTTTTTGAGCGTGGAAATTGACTTTCTGTTCGTGACAGCAATGTTAACAATCCTCTCTTTCTCAGTTCACGATACTATTGTTGTGTTTGATCGGATCCGTGAAGTTTCTAAAAGAGATTACAGGAATCTTAGTGAAATTGCCGACGGTGCAGTTACACAGACTATGACCAGATCTTTGAACAATTCTTTCACGATTATCTTCATGTTGGTAGCTTTGGTGCTTTTAGGGGGACAGTCTATCAGATGGTTTGCGGTTGCACTTTTGATCGGAACGGTTTCTGGGACGTATTCATCTCCTTTTGTTGCCATTCCACTTTTACTGACGTTTGATAAATTCAAAAAGCCAAAGATAGTCATAAGTAAATAAACTTCAACCTTTAAAATTCACTATTATAAGAAATTAACCAAACCAATTATTATCCGACGCAACGGAAAAATCTTTCTCTGGCGTTAGTTATGAATACAACAACTGGAAGAACCCTAAAAATACTCCGAAGATAGACATTGCGATCAAAAAAATTGTAAACATTAAGAGAAAGTGAATTATTCTGTTGTGGCGGTGAAACATTTTCAATATAACTAGTAAGGTCAGTAGTATTAACAGGTAGACGGCTATTTTAATGAAGACTGGAATTGTGTAGACAAGATCTTTTTGAACAGTGTTCAACCCGTACGGTTTAAGAAACGAAGATATCAAAACGGTAACTTTACTGTCAATTACAAGAAAGTAATCAACAAATTTTTGGGGCATTGATTAATTTTAACCTATCTATTCAAATTGTCATACTTCGCAACTCCTTATGGAGATCTTCCTTTGTATTTTCAATTTCTTTTTTAACGACTTTTTCAAAAAGGCGGGTTAGAATTTTCCCAACCTCCGGGCCTGGTTTAATGTTTAATATCTTCATCACATCATTTCCGTCAACTTTTAAATCAAGAACTGTAAATGGTTGCTTTTGAACATCAATGAGTCTTTGTTTGAATTCTTCCAATCTCCAAGAGGTCTCAGTTGCCCCGCCTCCAAGACGGTCGCCAATGCGCAGGTTTAACATATCGTTGACGTTTTCCTGCCCGACATTGCGTAAAAACCGCCTCACGGCTGAATCGGTTTGTCGCTCATCGACTGTGAATTGATGCCATCGGACGAGTTTAATCAATTTACCCGTATCTTTATTTGAAAAACGCAGACGTTTTGCAATCTCATAGGCGTTGTTTGTGCTTACCAGTTCATGGTTATAAAAGGTAATTGTTCCACTTTTGTCTATTTTGTAAGTTTGTACTTTTCCGCTGTCATGGATAAAAGTGGCAAAGCGAACAATTGGGTCTTTTGATGGACAATGCTTTAAAGACATCAAGCTGTGAATACCAACGTCGTAGATATGGTGTCTGCCGGGGGATTTTTGTTGAACGCCAAAGGCCGCTTCCATTTCCGGTATAATTTCTTTCAGTAACCCTGTGTTCCGGAAAAGAAGTACACCTTCATATGGATAAGGTGAAGCAAAAATTTTTAGTAGCTCATCTCTGACTCTTTCCTTTGCAATTTTGTTGATGAGCGACGCGTTTTTTTTAATTCCCTCGAAGGTTTTCTCTTCGATAGTAAAACCTAACTGTGCCGAAATTCTAATAGCTCGCATCATCCGAAGAGCGTCTTCACGATATCTTTCATCAGGGTCTCCGACAGCTCTAAAAATTTTATCTTTAAGGTCTTGTTGTCCATTGTAGGGATCGACCAGCTCTACCAATGCAGGAATAAAATCCGGATGTTCGTCTTTGGTCGATGAAGTCCTTTTCCTTATCGTTTTTTTTGCGACGGATTTACCTAGTCCAACAATCTTGAAAGCCATTGCACTGATTGTTGCCTCTCTTCTTGCAAGATCTTTCATGAGTGTTTTCCCCCAGGATATTTTATCTGGGTGTCGGGTGTCCGAATAACCGGACTCTGTTCTGAAAGTGGTAATTTCGTACGGTCTTTCATTTTCGACTTCACTAGGAAGACCTACCGTACCAAACTGGTTGTCGTAGTAGGCATCTGGTAGTATTTTTAACGTCTCTTGCGGAGTTGCGTTTGTTGTCAAATCCCAGTCATAGGTGGATTTACCCATTAAAACATCTCTGACAGCGCCGCCGACAATATAAATTTCAAAACCGTGCTTTTGGAAAGTTTTAATAAGGCCACCGAGTTTTTTTGGTATTTGGATGTTCATATAAATGCAATTATACTTCAATTTAATTATTCGTTGTATCTTTGGCTTGTTTGTTAAACAAAGAGAAACATAGCTAAATAAAAAGTAATAGAATTACAAGAAATGAAAAAGACAAAAATTATAACAGGATTTGGCGAGTGGCGTTTGATTTCGCGATTTGAACATCAGAATTTAAAGAATAAGGTGGAAGATATTATTGATCAACTATTAAAAAATCGTGGAATTGTTACGGAAAAGCAAAAAAAGGAGTTTTTTAATCCAACCGATCCGCAAAAGGCTGGGTTAAGAAGTTTGGGTATTGACCAAAAGTCAGTAAGCTCTGCAATTAGAAGAATCCGTTTGGCAAAAGCAGGTAAAGAAAAGGTAATTATTTTTGGTGACTACGATGTTGACGGAATCTGTTCGACTGCAATTTTGTGGGAATATCTATATGGAATAGGTTTGGATGTTACACCTTATATTCCAGAAAGATTTTCGGAGGGGTACGGTGTAAAGCCTGAAAGTATTGTGAGACTTAAGAAACAATATCCAAAACTTTCACTAATTATAACGGTCGATAACGGTATTGTTGCTTTTGAAGCCGTTAACAAGGCAAGGCAGTTGGGTATCGATACGATCGTTGTTGACCATCATGAAAAAGGTGAGAAATACCCTGATGCTTATTCTGTTGTTCACACAAAAAAACTTTGTGGTGCTGGAATTTCCTGGGTACTTACTCGGGAAATTGATAGAAAAATTGCACCAGCAGTGCCTATAGGTGCTTTTCTCAGAAAAAATGTGGGTGGTAAAGTTAAGATTGAAGATGGTTTAGAACTGGCCGCTTTGGGAACGGTTGCCGACCAAATGCCGCTTTTAGATGTTAACCGTTCAATTGTGAAGTATGGTTTGGAAAAATTAAATACAACAAACCGGACAGGTTTGAACGCGCTCTTTTTAGCTTCGGGCATCAATAAAGGGAATATCGGTATTTATGAGATTAATTACGTGATCGCACCAAGACTGAATGCGATGGGTAGGTTGGAACACGCAATTGAATCGCTAAGGCTTTTGTGTACTAAAAACGGAAAGAGAGCTGGTGAACTTGCACAACTGCTAAATAGAACAAATGCGAGGAGGCAAAAAATTGTTGAGGAATCCGTTGCACAAGCAAAATCGTTACTGAAAAAGAACAAATCGGATAAAATTATTATTATCGACGATGAATCTTACCACGAAGGTGTTGTTGGTTTGATTGCAGCAAAACTTGTTGAAGAATTTTGGCGACCTTCAGTTGTTGTTTCGCGTGGTGAGGGATTGTCGAAGGGTTCTGCAAGATCGATTCCAGAGTTTAGTATCATTGATGCAATCCGAAGTGTTGAGGGGTTGTTAATTGGCGCTGGGGGTCACCAAATGGCCGCCGGGTTTGTTCTAAAAAGTGAGAATATTTCCAAATTTAAGAAGCTTTTGCAAAATTATTGTGCAAAGAACTTGAAAAACGACTTACTGGAAAAGCGTTTAAGGGTTGATATAAATTTAGGATTTGATGGGTTAACTAACAAATTGGCAGAGAAAATTGAGAAGATGGGACCGTTCGGTATTGGGAATCCAGCTCCGACATTTAGTACATATGCCTGTGCGATAAAAGATGTGCGAAAGGTGGGAAGAAGCGGTAATCACCTTAAGTTTATTTTGGAACACGATGCGTATGAATACGAGGCAATTTTTTTTAATAGCCAAAACCAAGTAACCGACTTCGTGCCGGGTGTTAAATTGGACATCGTCTATAACCTGGAAGAAAATTATTGGAACGGGCAAGTATCGTTGCAACTTAAAGTTAAAGATATTAAATCTAATGCCGGAAACATGTTTTAGGTGTAAAGCATTTTTTGCGAATGTGCATGTAATCAAAAGGAAGACTTTAATTAAGTAAACTGTTGACTTAATTATTAAACCAATAACTATCAATGAGAGGCGATAATGAATTAATAAAGGGCGAATACGTAAAATTCCGTTTGCAGTTGATGCAAAACGGTGTTGATGTTGTAATGATTAATAAAGCTTGGGATTTTGCAGTTCTGGCTCATCACGGCCAAAGACGAAAGACAGGTGAACCCTTTGTGATGCATGCCCTGGAGGTTGGTAAAAAACTATTTGAGTGGAATCTTGATACGCAAACAATTGTGGCCGGAATTTTGCACGACACCGTAGAAGACGGAGGGGCGCTGCGGCAGGATCTCGCGGAAGGATTTGGCGACCCTGTCGCGGTTTTGGTCGATGGGGTAACAAAGATTTCAAATATCAAACTCAGGGGCAGTAAGAATGAAGAGTTTATCGAAAATCTGCGTAAGATGTTTTTGGCAATGGCTAAAGATTTACGAGTTGTTTTGGTTAAACTTGCAGATCGACTTCATAATATGAAAACGCTTCACGGAGTCGAAGAAGGAAAGAGAAAGAGAATTGCGGAAGAAACCTTGGAAATCTATGCTCCATTAGCTGAAAGATTGGGTATGGGTCAAGTGAAAGCGGAATTGGATGATCTAGCCTTTCCGTATGTTTATCCTGAGGAGCACGAAAAAGTTGTGAGTTTGTCGAAACCGTATTACAAGAACACGGAAAAAGATGTTGACACAATGAAAAGAAAGCTGTTGAAAGTGTTGGCGGCGAGTGGATTGAAATCAAAAGTTAGTGGTAGGAAAAAACATTTATATTCACTTTGGAAAAAATTGGAAAGACCGGATATTGCCTGGGATTTTGAGAGAATTCATGACATCATCGCGCTTCGTGTGCTTGTTGAAACAGCGCAAGATTGCTATAAAGTTTTGGGGATTATCCACGGGCTATATAAACCAGTGCCGTATATTGGAATTTCTGATTTTATTGCTCAACCTAAGCCAAATGGATATCGTTCAATTCACACCAAGGTTTTTGGAGTTGGGGCAAGGATTATTGAAATTCAAATTCGAACTTGGACAATGCATGAACAGGCTGAAAATGGAATTGCCGCACATTGGGCGTATGCGGGGATGAAATTGAAGAAAGGTATAACAAACGACCTTCTTGATAAAAGGCCATTCGATAAATCGTTCACTAAATTGTCTTGGGTTAAACAGTTGGCAGATTGGCAGAAAGAAATAAAAGATAGTAGTGAATATATGGAAGCTGTTAGGTTTGACGCATTGAGTTCTAGAATTTTTGTTTTTTCACCGATGGGGGATGTTTATGATCTTCCGATAGGTGCGACGCCGATCGATTTTGCCTACTCGGTCCATACCAATTTATCTGGTTTTGTTAAAAGTGTGAAGGTCAACGGAAAAATTGCATCGTTGAATCAACAACTTTCAAGTGGTGATGTTATTGAAATTATTAAAAATAAAAATTACAAATCTCCTCCAAGAGATTGGCTTGATTTTGTAAAAACGACGCAGGCTAAAAGGGAGATCGAAAAGAGTTTGAGAAAAGTGGGAGCTTAGTTTAAAATACGCTTATGTTGAGAACTTTGGCAACAGACGCTGTAGACAAAATTGGAAAAACGATTAAACTTCAGGGTTTTATTGAAAAAATCAGAGACCACGGTAAGATTACTTTTTTGGATATTCGTGATATGTCAGGGTTGATCCAATGTGTCGGAGAAAATTTGCCAAAGGTTACTCCGCAAAGTGCGGTGGAAGTTAGTGGTGTTGTCAACAAGCGTCCGTCGAAAATGGTAAATAAAAATATTAAAACTGGAACAATTGAGGTTTGGATCACCCGTTTGGAAATTCTATCAAAAGCCGAAGAACTTCCTTTTGATATGGGGAAAGATGAACTGGGGTTACAACTGCCGACGTTGCTTGATTTCCGAACACTGACTCTTCGCCACACAAAAGTTGCAAAAATATTTAAAGTTCAAGAGAGTTTGATGGAGGGGTTTAGAAAAGCTTCGAAAGAACTGGGGTGTACTGAGATTTTTACACCGACAATTTCTGCCTCTTCAACTGAAGGTGGAAGTGAAGTATTTAAAGTTGACTACTACGGCCACGGGGCGTTTTTGGTACAGAGTCCCCAACTTTACAAACAGATGCTGGTTCCGACATTTGAGAGAGTTTGTCTTGTCTCACGTGCATATCGAGCAGAACCTTCTGTTACAACAAGACATCTTTCAGAGTCGATTCAAATGGATTGCGAATTAGGCTTTGTTGATTTTACTGATCTTCTTGATGCAATGGAATTTACTGGTAGGGAAACAATTTCCTACGCGGTTGAAAAGTGCAAAGATGTATTAAATGAATACAAAGTAGCTGAAATAAAAGTAAATAAGAATGTTCCTAGGTTAACACTCCGCGAAGCACAAAAAATCTTAATGGATAGAACGGGGATTGACCACACAAAAGAACTTGATATGATGCCGGAGGATGAACGGGAAATTTGTAAATGGGCGCACGAGGAGAAAAATTGTGATTTTGTCACAATCACACATTTCCCAACAAGAAAAAGATCTTTTTACACCATGCCGGACCCTAAGGACCCGGAGTATTCTTTAAGTTACGACCTTCTTTTTAAGGGAGTTGAAATTCTAAGCGGATCGCAACGAATTAATGATTATGGCGAATTAGTCAAAATCATAAAGGCGAAAGGTATGAATCCGGAAAATTTTAAAATGTATTTGCAAACTTTCAAATACGGGATGCCACCCGAGGGAGGCTTTTCGTTTGGCCTTGAGCGGTTAACGATGCTTCTTTTAGATCTTTCTAATATCCGTGAGGCTTCCCTTTTCCCGAGAGATATGGAGCGAGTGGATTTTCGTTTACCTCCAAAGAACAAAGAAGAATAAAAGGTAGTCTTTCTCAATTTGTCATTGAAAAAAGAAACTCAATAAGCTAATGTTTCTGATATGGGGATGTTTGATAATCTACTCAAAAATTGTAGACTTCGCCTCTTTACATTATTAGTCTCAAGTTTTTTGTCTACATCATTGTTTGCGCTAACTATATCTTCACAAAGGTTGGGGTATTTAAAAAGATCGGCAATCGAGCAAAGCAGCACTTTAGGTGTAAGTACTGAGATTGTGCAAGCTTCCGAGGTTCAATACCCGAAGTATGTGGGCGGTGAAATTTTTGACATTTCAGCAAAATCTTCACTGGCAATTGATGTTGACACGGGCGCTGTTCTTTATGAAAAACAGCCACAGGTGTCTGTTATGCCAGCGTCAACTTCAAAAATAATTACTGCGCTAGTTTCATTGGATGTGTACGATCTTAAGAAGAAGGTTGTTGTTCCTAGTTTTACTATCGAGGGCCAGGTTGTTGGACTCAAAAGTGGTGAAGTGATTAGCGTAAACGATCTACTTTATGCGCTTTTGGTGGATAGCGCAAACGATGCCGCCGAAGCTTTAGCAAGAAACTATCCTGGAGGTAGGGACATTTTTGTTGCCGAGATGAATCTTAAAGCCCGTAATTTAGGTTTGACAAGCAGCATTTTTTTAAACCCAACGGGACTTGATCAAATTGGCCAGTCAACTACGGCGCAGGATTTGGTTAAAGCTTCATTTTATGCCATGCAGAACCCTGTATTTGAAAAAATAGTCGAGACAAAAAACTATGTAATTAGGGATGAAAATAACAACGTCAGATACCGCTTCACGAATACTAACCAGCTTCTGGGCGAAGTCGATGGTGTCAAGGGTGTTAAAACAGGGAAAACAGACGGGGCTATGGAGAATTTGATTACGTACATTGAACGTGGGAATGCGAAGGTATTAATTGCAGTTTTGGGTAGCGATGATAGATTTAGAGAGACAAAAAGGTTAATTAATTGGCTGTTCACAAGCTACGTTTGGGGCAACTAATTATAGCAGCGTTCAAGAAAACCCCACCCTTCAGGTTTAGCATATCAAAAATGGAACTTCTAGCTAGGAATTTGGTGGAGATTTATAAAAATTTGAATTAATACAATTTATTTCAGAAATTTACTTAACTCTTCAACCAACTTTTTAGGCGGCTTGTCTGTACTAATTTTAATAATTTTGCCAGGAAGTTTTTTGTAAACTTCATTTGACATTGCAGTATCTGATAGTCGTTCTGTATCATGATGGCCTTGATGTCGTTCACGCGATTGAAATCTTTTGGAGCGTTCTTTGTTGTTGATTTTGCATATTATCGAATAAATTTTTAGTTTAAATTTTAATTTCCAATTTCTAAAAATTTCATAATCTTCTTCAAAGTAAAATGGAGCTTCGATAATTAAATCTAACCCGTTTTCAAGTTGTTCTTCTGTGAGCTTGTAAAGTAGCTGAATAGATTGTCCGCCGATCCTTTTACTATCTTCTAACGTAGATAATTCCAGTATCTCATACAGGTTTTCTTTTATAGAGTCTTTATGTATACAGGTAATTTTTAGCTTTCTCGATAATTCTTTCGCTAACGTTGTTTTTCCGGATCCAGGCAATCCGCAAACTATTATTAGTTTTTGCATCAACTTATTATATCAAGTGTTCGATTCCTTCCAGACGCAGGCAAGGTTTGAGGCTAGCTCCAAATTAGAGATCGAGGCTGAAGACTAATGCAGCCCTGGATGGAAAGTATTCGAACTTATTACGCTCAAACTTAAGTGTTATATTTTTATAGTGACCTTCCAATTTCAGTAGTTTTGCGAACAAATCCACTTACTTTATCTTTGATATGTTTTCCATTTCTAATAGCATTTAACTAGTGTTATTATTCATTATCATGATTAAGCCCAAAGTTATATTTATAGATTGGAATAAGACATTATCCAATTCTTTGTTTTGGGAACATATGTCTCGAACAGGTAATATTAACAACGCTTACTATAAAAATATTACAAAGTGGCTATTTATAGATAATAAACACTTAATAAATCCTTGGATGAAGGGTGAGTATAAATCAGAAGATATAACCAGAATGATAGGTGAAGGAATAAGAGTCGAACCGAAAATGATTCTCGAAGAGCTCGCTACAAGTTGTATAAACATGAAGTTGGTTTCTGATGAGATCCCTGACCTTGTTAAAACTATAAAAAGAAAGGGTTCAAAAGTTGTAGTTGCTACTGACAATATGGATACATTCAGAAGATTTACCATTAAAGGTGCCTGCCTGGATAATATATTTGATGATTATTTAATATCTTGCGAGATTGGATACCTTAAGGGAGATTTTGGTAATAACGGACAATTGAAGTTTTTTGAAAAATATATGCATGCAAATAACTTGAAATATAACGAGGTTATCCTTTTAGATGATTGTATTGACCAAACAGGAACTATGAATAGAGTGGGTTTTAAAATTAATCAAATTACCGGTACTTCATCTCTAGTAAGTATTTTACGAAAGTATGCAGCTTAATCTTATTTTTCATAACGTTGTTGAAAGTGAGAGAGAACTGAATAATAAATATACAGTCACTTTAGAATTTTTGAAAGAAATAATTGAGCGGATTGAATTAAGTATAAACAATCAACAAACCGTCTTTAAGAACCTGAATTTGTATTTTGATGATGGTTACGAATCTTTTGAGAGTTTAGTTTTACCATATGTATTCAACAAACCCTACCCAATAAAACTTTCTGTTATTACACAAAAATTAGGTCAAAAGGGGTATTTGAATAAAACTTCTATTCGCAGATTAGTAAAACAAAATATATTAATTGTGTCACATGGAGTTTCTCATTCTGCCTTAGCCGTCTATAAAGATAGCGAGTTGCAACTAACTGCAAAAGGTGGGGTATACAGAAATTCGCCTTTTGGTCAAGGTGAGGTGTTGTCTGATGCTGAAGTTTTATACCAATTAATAGAGTCAAAAAAATCTATAGAAACAGAATTTAAAATAAAATGTGATGAGTTTGTATTCCCTTATGGCTTATACAATAACGATGTTGTTGCTTTGAATTATAAATATGGTATTTATACTTATATGAGTACGTGTGATGAATATTTGGACGGAGGGCAGTTTCTTAAACCTCGTTACTTGATAGATCACGAGAGAAATGTAAGAGTTACAATCTAAATGAGGAGTACGAACATGGTAAAAACCAACTAGGCAGGCCAGCTAGGTTTCGAACTATTGGGTACGATTTGACAGAATTTATTTGCTGATAATGAGTAACATTTTCTCATAAATATTGGATAATCGAAATAAAAGATGTTAATATAGTCACAATTATTCAGGAGATAGGGAAAAATGATTGAAAGAAGCTGTGTTCACCCGTTTATAGAAAAAACACAAAAAACCTTTCGGGAAGGCGGGTCTTTTAGTGATGCTTTGGGGAAAATAAAGGGATATCAAAATCGTTTCAATAGTTTAGTCGTAAATATCAACTCTGACGCTAAAATTCCTCACATGATAGGGATGAGCTCGGTCGGGTTAGGGGCTATTGTTTGTTGGGAGTACGCACGGGCACATGGCGCCCCCTTACCGGATATTAAAGAAGTTGTCGGATTACTCCCTGTCGCTTCGATGACTGATGACACACGAATCCTTACGGCTATAGGGGTTTAAATACTGATAGTAGTGTTAACGACCCCAAAGCTCGTACTTCTGTAACAGATGCTAAACCTATCTACCATCATATAAGTTCAAATTCTGATAGTAATAGTCGTCCGAGCACATTACCGATTAATTATATTGATATTGGTTCTTCTAGCTCACCTGATATTGAGATGGCAAAGAAACTACTAAATGAAAACGCTGATATTATAAAACAAAGAGAAGCTGAGGAAGCTGCAGAGTTTAATTCTAAACAGGCGGCTTTGGAAGCTAAAAGACAGGGAGAAATTACTCAGAAGCAAAAAGATCAGGAGAGAAAACAAGAATTGAGCAGGCAAGCATATTCAAGCGAAGATCGATTCCAACGGACTAAGTCAGAGATTCCGCTTATCTTAAGCGAGGCCAATAGCAAAATTTTTGACGGCAGCGGCGAAGTTACAGATTGGAATTTAATCGATAATTTGGGGTCTAGTACATATTTTTCTAAAGGTACATCTTTGGGGTATGGAGATTATTTAAATGATGGAGGGTGGCAGACTGATTACTACGGAAAAAAATATATATTGACGGAACTGGATATAAAAGATAAAAGAACAAAACAATCGATCGGATTAATTGATATACAGAGAACAATGGAAGATTGGGATCGTGGATTAGATGCTCCATACACATATCTGGAATTTTCTAATGGAAAAGTTCACCATAATCTGGATATGGGAATGGCAGCTACTGGTAATATTACATTTAAAGATAGAGATCGGGAGTTTTTGGATAACGTTACAAGGATTGTTGCGGCATATTCTTTTATGATTAAAATGAGGTTGGAAGATGAAAGTCAATTACCTGCTGAATTAAGTTTGGATAATATTGATGGAATTTGGAAGGGTAGGAAGAAATAAAATTTTTAAACTAAATTTGGTGTCCTATGTGCAAACAGAGTTAAGCTTTGCTTTTGATAAAATCTTAAGCTTTGCTTTTGATAAAATCTTAAGCTTTGCTTTTGATAAAATCTTAAGCTTTGCTTATATGTCATCCTCCTTGGGGAAACCCCGCCTTTTAAGGCGGGGAGGATGTCATTGAACGTAGTCATTTGCTACTGCGGAAACGTAGGCTGCGAAATTATTATCCCCCTCAAAAACAATAACTGGTTGGTAAAATTCTGTATATTGGTTTGGGTCATAATAAGCCGGGTAGACCTTTCGGATTGTGATATTTCCGTTTGAGGAATCATCGACGTTAGCAAAATATGCATTTCCCGATTTTAGTTCTTCCCAAGCTTCGTCGGAAGTTTTGATCGGATAAGTTCCGCTTTTGTTTTCATCAACGGAGAAATATTTGTATTCTGCTGCAATAACTTGATCTCCTGGGTCTCTTGACCCTGTAAACATAAACCAAATGTTAGCCTGATTTGCAGTTCCAGTAACATTGGACAAGTCGTTGTAATCTTTTCTGTAAAGATTAATTTTTGTGACGTTTGCGTTGGACAGCGAACTTGCGGGTACGATTTTTCCGTCTTGTATTTTTAGATACTCATTTGCCACTGGTCCCGTAAGATCACCTGGTAGAGACCTCGCACGTGTGAGATAAGTTTTTGCTAAAGCAGTTGCAGTTTTGGGATCCGGAGGTGGTTGTTCTAAGACGGATGGTTTGGAATTTAAGTCATAACTGATTGAGAAAATTCCCGTTACAATATTCAGATTTAATGATGCTGGCGATTTACTGTGTTTAAACAAATATACGGTTTCAACTAACTCAACGCCGTTGGGATCAAAGCCCAAGCTGGTAGCTTTTTGTTTTGCTGAATCCAGCGAGTTAATTGTGGAGATTGCCTTTGGCATAAAATAAACAGAAAGTTGCTTTGGGAATTTTGGGAGTTTGCCGTCTACAGTTTCCAAAGTAAATACAAGATCCTTTGGAACTTCTTTTTCCGGAAACGGGATTTTTGCCAACTTGCCAAACGATAAGGTGGGTGGCGGTGGTGGTTCAGGAAAATACTTTCGGTATATTTTTGTCCCGATTAAATATGAGTATCGGACAATTACGATAAAAATAGCGGTGTAAATCGAGTAACGGATTATTTTCCTTGACAGAATTGATACTTGGGTTAAGGAAGTCATGTTATAAGGTAAAAAGGCAAGAAGGTAAAACGTAAGAATTAAGTTTGTCTCTCACACTTTTACTCTTTTACCCTTTTACTCTGACTTTGAGTATACCCTTCGTGGGTGTTACAATTCAATTAGATTTTTATGAGTAAAGCTAATTCTGTCAGAACTCGTTTTGCCCCAAGCCCCACTGGCTCGATGCACATCGGAAATTTACGGACTGCTTTGTATGCATATGCGTTGGCGAAACATAACGATGGTGATTTCATTCTCAGAATTGAAGATACAGATAAAAAAAGAGAGAAAACCGGTGGAGTTGAAGAAATAAAAAGCCTTTTGAAAAGATTTAATATTCAGTGGGATGAATATTACATACAATCAGAAAGAGTGAAGAGTGATATTTACAAAAAAGCAGCGGAAAAGCTGGTTGCGATGGGTAAGGCTTTCTACTGCCAATGTGTTGCAAAAAACGCGAAAGAGGATGGTTTTTCAAAAGATTTGAGAGACCCTTGCCGAAGTAAAAAACTAGCGAGTGGGGCAGTTAAACTTAAAGTTCCGGATAACGAAAAAATTTCATTTACCGATTTTGTATCGAAGAAATTTGTCGAGTGGGACACTTCGGTTGTGGGTGACGCTACATTGTTAAAAACTGATGGCTATCCGACCTACCATCTGGCTGTGGTTGTTGATGACACAGATATGAACGTGACACATGTTTTGCGTGGCCACGACTGGATGTCATCAACACCAATCCACCTTCTTGTGTATAAGTATTTAAAATTTGATGTTCCGGAGATTGGACATTTGACAGATATTCTTGACCCAGAAGGAGGTAAACTATCAAAAAGAAAGGGAAGTACATCTTGTGAAGGTTTATTAGATGAAGGGTATCTTCCTGATGCTATTCTAAATTTCATTATGCTTACCGGATGGGCACCGAAAGATAATAGCGAGACCTTTTCTTTGGAAGGGTTTGTAAAAGTTTTTAATCCTGATGGTTTTCAAGTTTCAAACCCAATTTTTGACAGAAAAAAACTTGATTGGTTTAATGGCTATTACATCCGAAATACAGACAATCACCAACTATCCCGTTTGATAGGTGATCTGTATAAGGATAAATTAAATAAAGATATACTTGATAAATCAATTCCCATTGTCAAGGAGAGAATAGTTAAATTATCTGATTATTTCGACCTTGCCGGCTTTTTTTACGAAAAACCAAGTGTCGATAAAAATTTGTTTGGCGATGATGCAAATCAACATTTGGGAAGTGCTCTGAAAATAATTTCTAGTATTTCTGAATGGAAACTGGAAAGCATTAATACAAATCTTCTTAATGAAGTAAAAAGTAAAGGATTCAAAACAGGTGATTTTTTTATGGATTTAAGAATTGCATTGACAGGGAAAAAATTTACTCCGCCAATAAATGATTCGATTGAAATTTTAGGAAAAGAAGAAACCCTTGTAAGATTAAGAAAGGCGCTGGACATTAGTAATTAGATAATTCAGAAGACCTGCATCACATAATAAATAAAATAATGCATAAACTTTCACCCTTTTACCCTTTCACTCTTTTACTTTAGTATATGCGCAAATCACCTGCTCAAAAATTGTTTAAGGAAAAGATAGATTTTGAGAGTCTTAGAAATAAATTAAAGCTAAAAAATAATGAAGAAGAGAATAATTTATTTGTAAGTTTTCCCAAGGTAAAAAAAGCTTTGGAGGAAAAAAATCTTAGCCTAAAACAGATCAGGCAGCATTCGGCGAAACTAATCGGTGCAGGGTTAATTGGTGGAAGTTTTCTGTTAAGCACTCCTTCTTCAACACTGTCGCTTCCTCAACCACACGAGATCTATAGTTATCCAGAGTTAGATAAGGCTTTTTCGAATTTGAAAGTTAAGAACCAGGTTTTAACCGATGCGTTGAGACCAATACTTCCGGATGTTGCTAGACCCTTATCGGTGAACGAAGAAAAAGTTGTGGAATATATTGTCAAAGACACAACAGGAATTCCTGCAAAGGCAACGCTTGAGGGTGAACATTTGAATACGACATTTGGTTATATTGGCGCCGAACAGCACCTGAAACGCTATCCGGGAGATGGTATGATCGGGCATGGAGACGATAAATATGCTGCCTCTGGAATGGCGCCCGGACTCGGGGCATGGGGTTATTTTGCATTGTCGAGGGAGGCACTCACACCAAGTTTAGAGGAGACGGAAAAGTGGTATGCGGTTGTTCAAACGTTGTATCTACCCGATTGGAATACGCGACAGCCGTATCTAAAAAATTGGTATAAATATAGGAAGGTTATAATTGTTAATGTTGAAAATGGGAACGCCGTAGTTTGTGCAATCGCGGATTCCGGGCCGGCAGCATGGACCGGCAAACAATTTGGAGGGAGTCCTGAGGTTATGGATTCTCTTGGTGGAATGAAGTATAAAAAAGGAAAAGTGTTGGTGTTTTTTGTTGACGATCCAGAAAACAAAATTCCATTGGGACCAGTTGAATACGGAAAGATTCCAGCTTTAGATAATACATTATTAGGTTTAACATGAGTAAAGTATTTTTTGACCATTTGATCGAGATCGATAGTTTAAAAGTTCACATTGAAAATATTGTGAACGACAACGAGGAAAAAGTAGATTTGTGGAATTTAGTTGATGAATATATTAATAACAAAATTATTGGTGCAATTCTTTCTGAATTAAATGAAGAAGTCCACGAAGAATTTATCTCGATGTTTTTAGAGAGACCTTATGATTTGGTGATTATTGATTATTTGAACGAGAGATTGGAAACGCCGGTTCAAGATTTAATTGGCGTGAGAATGGTGAATATTGTTCAGGAGTTGAATGATATCTTCGGAATTGAATCGCACGAATCGCATTTGAAACAAAGTCTGATGAAAAAGCAAAAGAAGTAGTTTCTGTCTTTGAATCAATCTTATTTAGTCAAATTTTATTTCACAAAGATTTTGTAGATTTTAGTGTCTGCGGCAGGGACGTCCTTTTCCCACGGTCTAACATATTGAAGCGTTACAACTGAATCTTGTTTTGCAAGCGGCTGAAATTCAAATACTTGGATTTCGGTAGCCCCGACTATTCCTTGGTTTTGGGTTTGTTTAAACTCGACATTGACAAGTTTTAGTGCTTTAGAATCAAAATCTGCTTGCCACTGGTACCCCGTTGCTGGAGTCGAGGGAATTTCGATATAAAAGGGTTTGTCGCTTTGAGCGATAATGTGACTTGTATTATCCTCAACTGATTGCTTGCCGGTGTTTGGCGGCTGATGCATTGAAAGTAATATAAAAACTACGACTGCGGAGAGTATTAACACAATTATCGATAAAAGAACAAATTTTCTCTTGTTGTGCATCATAAATACTTCTATAAATTCATTTTACAGTAATAGTTAGAGGTAATTCAATATATTAGAAACCGCTTTCAGCTTGGATTCAGATTTCATTATATAATCAAGATATGAAAATATTAATTGTTGAAGACGAGGAAAAAATTGCCAATTCACTAAAAAGAGGCCTTGAACAGGAGAGTCATGTTGTTGATGTTGCCTACGACGGTGAGGTGGGTTACGATCTTGCGTCAGGTGAAAACTATGACTTAATTATCCTTGACTTGATGCTGCCAAAAATTGATGGAATGACAATTTGTAAAAAACTTAGACAGGACGATGATGTTCCCTCACCAATTTTGATGTTGACGGCAAGAAGTAGTGTTGAAGACAGGGTTAAGGGGTTAAATATCGGTGCGGACGATTACCTGCCGAAACCATTTTCTTTTGAGGAACTTCTTGCAAGAGTTACCGCCTTAGGGAGGCGTCCGTGGGAAGTCGCGAAAGATTCTGTACTTAAGGTTGGTGGTTTAACGCTTGATAAAACAACTTTTGAAGTAACGCGCGGAAACAAACAAATTAAATTGTCTAGGAAAGAATTCACCCTCTTGGAATATTTAATGAGAAATTCGGGTAAAATTATAAGCAAAGATACGTTAATGGAAAGTGTTTGGGAATATGAAGCCGATATTTTACCTAATACGGTAGAGGTCTACATCGGTTACCTAAGAAAGAAAATTGACGAACCGTTTAAAGACCAACCACGGTTAATCCAAACAGTCAGAGGTTTTGGTTATAAATTGGCGGTGAATTAATTCGCGCATGTTTAAGAAGGCCCGTATCAAATTAACTGTTGTTTACTCTGGGATCATTGTGGCGATTAGTATCGCTTTTAGCCTTTTTATATACAGGATGGTTTCTGTGGAAATACAACAAAGATTATCCTTGATTGAAAGACGCCTAAACCCGCCTCAGCGGATCTATCTGCCTCCTACGACGCAGAACATGATGTTTATTGAGGATCTTAGGGAAGTTGAGGATCGGGTATTAATTATTTTAATTTATACAAACGTTGTTATTTTAATTTTTTCTTCCCTGGCAGGATATTTTTTGGCTGGGTTGACTCTCCATCCAATTGAAAATGCGATGGAGGAGCAAAAACGTTTTATTGCAGACGCGAGCCATGAATTAAAAACTCCACTTACGGCACTCCAAACTTCGATTGAAGTTGCATTAAGGGATAAGAAAATTGATTTGAAATCTGCACTTTTTACACTTAAGGATAGTTTAAACGATGTAAAAAGTATGACAAGCTTGACCAACGATTTACTAAGTTTAACCCGCTACCAGCAAAATAATTTGAAAGAATCGTTTGCGAGAGTGAATCTAAAAGATATTGTTGAAACTTCAGTTAATAAGATCAGACCCCTCGGAAAAAGTAAAGGTATACAAATTGAATTTAACAAAGACGATGTTTTTTTGAGCGGAAATAAAGAGAGTTTGGAAAAACTGATTACAATTTTGCTGGATAATGCGGTTAAGTATTCACAGAAAAAAAAGATGGTCAATATAAAATACAACTGTAAAGGCAAGTACATAATTATTGCAGTTTCAGACAATGGAATTGGAATTCCAAAGGAGGATCTACCTTATTTGTTTGAAAGATTTTATCGTTCCGACGCTTCCAGATCGAAAATTAATACACTTGGATTTGGGTTGGGATTATCAATCGCAAAAAGTATTGTTAACATTCACAATGGTTCAATTGGCGTAGAAAGTACGGTTGGCAAAGGCTCGATATTTACCGTGAAGTTGCCAGCTGAATAGTCAGTTTCACTTTATTTCGTGCCTCCAGACGATTGCTGTGATATTTAAACTGCCCTGCGCAAGTCTGATTGCTTTAGAAATTTCGCGTTGACTCAATGCCCCATCTAAGCTTTCTTTTTCGGGAATAACTCCGGTATAGTATTTTGTTAGATAGGGTAAAGCTTTGGGATCCGCCAATTGCCCGAGTGCCCAAATTGCATGATTTCTGTCTCGAAATGGCATACTTTTGTCGTCGAGCATTTCTGATAGGGCAAAAACGCATCCGTCACCATATATTCTGATCGCGGATTTACAATAGCGACGCACATCGCTACCAATCCAAAGACTAGTGATGATGTAAAGCAAAAATGCGATAAAGATAATTCCTCCAACGCCAATACTAACCCACTTTTTCATATTTTAAGTATAGCAAATATCTAATTTTGTTTTGTCATAATCACAAAGTATTTTTAAGCTTTCTTTCAGAATGTTGGTATATATTACCGAAAATAGGGGAGGGTAAACCTCTCGAAGTACGGATAACTATAGGGAAAGTTAAATTCAAACGGATACAAAATAATTGAGTTTTTTTACCCCTTTCATATCAACCCTCGCCCCCCCGCGGGGGTTGATTTTATAACAGCGTTCAAGAAAACCCCACCCTTCAGGGTGGGGATGACCAGCCTGCTTAGCTTGCGCAAGCTAGCGGGCAGGATTGAACTCTGAAAATGCGTATGCAGAGTCAAGCTTTGCTTTTGATAAAATCTTAAGCTTTGCTTATATGTCATCCTCCTAGGGGAAACCCCGCCTTTTAAGGCGGGGAGGATGTCATAGTATAATGTGAAGTCACCATAGAAATACAAAGTTTAAATATCAATTTCGTCAGAAACTTGTTATGAAGAAAATCGCAATTTTGATTATAACTCCACTTCTTTGTTTTTACGCAGGATACAGGGCCGCTGAGAGAATTTTTCATCAAAACAAAGATGATAATGTTCTCTCCTTATCGATACAAAATTTAGGTACCTCACCAACTTCCACAGAAGCTCCCAAACCATCTCCAATTGAATCTCCGACAACCACACCACCCCCATCCCCAACGGCAATTCCAACCAAAATTCCTACAACTACACCAATTCCCCAACCCAAAGTAAGTTCAGAAGAAATTCAGGGATTTATGGAAAGATTTTCCGGACAGTACGGAATTGATGTTAATGTTCTGCGATATGTTGCTGTCTGCGAATCTGGTTTTAATCCAAGTGCAATCAACGGACCATACGCCGGGCTTTTTCAATTCAACACATCGACATGGAAAAACAATCGTCTTCCAATGGGGGAAGATCCCAATCCTGATTTACGTTTAAATGCCGAGGAGGCGACACAAACTGCAGCATATTTAATATCGATTGGCAAATTTTATCTCTGGCCAAATTGTTACCCTTAAATCCTACCTCAAATATTCTTTTTTAATTTTGTCGCCGAAATTTCCATAAAGTTTATCAACTTTCGGAGTAATTACCAAATTGCAGTACATACTGCTTGGATTATTCTCATAAAATCTGACGTGGTATTTTTCCGCCGGATAAAACTTTGCAAAAGGTAAAATTTTTGTTACAGCGGGGTTTTTATAGACACCTTCTTTTCCCAATTCTTTTTTTGATTTTTCAGCCGCGTCTTTTTGTTTTCGGTTTCGATAAAAGATTGCCGATTTATATTGCGGACCAACGTCGTTTCCCTGCCTGTCGACGGTTGTCGGGTCATGAGTATTCCAAAAAACATCAAGAATTTGCGAAAAAGAAATTATTTCCGGATCAAACTCAATTTGTACTGACTCGATATATCCGCTTTTTCCAGTCGAAACTTCATCGTATGTCGGGTTTATCTTTCCATCTCCCGAATATCCAGAAGTTACTGACAGAACTCCCTTAAGTCTTTGAAAAACAGCTTCAGTACACCAAAAACAACCCCCGGCAAGGGTTGCTGTCTCCTCGTTTTTATTCATGTTTAATTATTGGTCGTTTATCTTCCTTTGGTATAAAGCGGATTGAAAGTGAGTTTACACAGTGCCTGATATCACTTTTAGTAAAGTGTTCTCCTTCAAAAACATGACCTAAATGTGCACCACAATTGACACACTGTATCTCCGTTCTAGTTCCATCAGCATCGGGAATACGTTTTACTGCTTTTGGAAGATTTTCATCAAAGGCCGGCCAACCACAGCCGGCATCAAATTTATTTTTCGAGGAGAAAAGTGGAGAATTACAACGTCGGCAAATAAATGTCCCTTCCTCATAAAAATTGTCGTACACTCCGCCAAATGGCGCTTCTGTTCCCCCGTCTTCTATAATCTTTTTTTCATCTTCGTTTAAGTTGTTATAAGTCATAATTAATAATGTATTTGTATATTCATACTGAAATCCAGTCTGTTGGTTTGGAAACAAAATGACAATTCATTTCTTTACACAACAAGTATTTGCAACCAAAATATATTGTTGCCTACTTTAGATGTCTATCAAAAAATTTCAGAGATCTCCCCATCGCTAAATTGAAATTAGGTGAGGAAATATTGTGATCACCACCAGGATAATTATAATACTCAGCAACTTTCCCCAATGTTTCAAGTTTGTCTCGCAGAGCAATTGAAAAACCAACCGGAACTACTTCATCGTCCCCACCTGTGTGCAGTTGAATCGGAGTAGTGATATCGGACAAATAAAACGTTGGGTCAACTGATTGCCAAAATTCCGAGGCAGAATCTGGAGAACCATAGGTGCCAATTAAATTTTGTCGATAATTCGACCTAAAGCGTTCTCTTTCAGAAGGTCGAAATGGAGTTTTCCGATGCCAGTTATTTGCAAGGTCATAATACGAACCAACTACCCCACCCCAAATAACTGCGGCTCTAATATCCGCTCCATCGACCACTAAATTTCGCAAGGTAATATTTCCGCCCATCGAATGCCCCCACATTCCGATTTTGTCTGTATTTACAAACTTTTCATTATCGCCACTTTTAGGATCCTGGAGTTTCTTGATCGAGCCAACTGCATTCAAAACATCAACTGTATATGCCGGAGAATAATATGCCCCTTCAGGTTGTCCTTCAGAACTACCGTTTCCACGATAGTCGGATTTGAAAACGATATATCCGTTTTTCGCGAAAGCATCAACATAGGCGACATATCTTTCAGTTGTTTTATATTGTTCGGGTGAAATATATCCATGATTAAAGATTATTACTGGCCAACCAGCGTCAGGCTTTTTACCTATAGGGACCGTTAGAAGTCCATATATTTTCAGATTATCTGATAAATATGATGCAATATACTGATGGTAGTCATTTTTTTCTCCAAGATCTTTTTCAATAACGGGAATACTTCCAGGATAACTTCTTTTCCGCATTTGTGTTATCTGTAGCGAATTTGTTGAAAGATTTTTTTGCGAAGCAAAATTTATTGGTGTTTGCCTTGAATCCATCACAGAATTCTTCTTTTGTAACACTACTCCCAACAGCCAAAATAAAAAAACTATAAGACAAAGCGAGAAAATTTTCCACATAAGAATCTAAAAATATAACGGTAAATTCTGATAATTAGCTGTAATTTAAATTACTAGATTTTAACTGTTATGAAGTTGCATTGACACAATTGTTACGTTAAAAGCTAAACATTTACCAATTTTCGGATATACTATGGATAAGATGAGGTCGAACAGGACTCTAAAGTATTTTTCATTTTTTGTCAAAAAAATACCAGCTTTATCAGGAAAAGAACGAGAAGTATTGTTAAAAAGATTAAGGAAAAAGACACTCACATCAATTGGGAAAAATTACGGTGTAACGGAAGGCAGAATTAGGCAGATTGAAAGAACCGCTCTATTGAAAATTAAAAGCAAAAGCCATCAACTTGCCCTATTTAGGAAAAGTCGTAACTAAATACTTGACTAATAAAGATTCTTCAGCCATTATAAATTAATGCCCCGCATGTTAAGTAAAAAAACACTTGCTCCTTTGGCAGTTGTTTTTCTCGCCGCAATACTATTTTTTTCTTACAAGCAATCTTACGTAAAATCTGCAACGGATTATGTTGTAATCTCTGAAATCCAAATCGGCGGAGCAACCGCTAACGACGAATTTGTCGAACTTTACAACGCCACAAGTACAGACGTTGATTTAACTGGATGGAAATTACGTAAAAAAACTTCCTCAGGAACAGAATCGCCACTTATTTCGAGCATGTCAGGAATGATCAAAGCACACGGCTTTTTCTTAATTACACATCCGGACGTTTCCGGAAATTATCAGTACGACAATATTTACTCTTCCGGTTCGTATAGTCTCTCAAATAATAATACCGTCATATTGAAAAATAGCTCAGATACAACCATCGACTTAGTTGGGTACGGAGATTCCGCATCAGATTACGAAACGCAGCCTGCAATAAATCCTGCTGTTGGAGAAAGTATTGAGAGAAAAGCGTTTGAAACTTCAAGTGTTGAGTCAATGACGGTCGGGTCTGACACAACAAGGGGTAATTCGTATGACTCAAACAACAACTACAATGATTTAATACTCCGAAACATCCCTAACCCTCAAGGGACAATATCGGACTCGGAAAACCCCGAAGTTGAAGTTTCACCAACACCAAATTTAAGTGAGACGCCTACACCTACTCAAGAGCCAACCTCAACACTAACTCCTACGGAAGAGCCTCAACCATCGGAAACACCAACCCCTACCCCAGATGAGATTACCTCAACACCCACGCCAACGGAAACACCGCAACCACCGATAACCAAGGAATATTACATGCCGTTCTTAGGAGTAAGCTGCAAATTTAATTACGTCTCTGCCAGATTTGGATTTATTATAATGAGAGTTCCAGTTTTCTCCTGTGCAAAGTCGCAGTAGTTTCCTCAAGAGAAAGTTGAAGATCTTAAGTTGTCAACATGACATCAAAATACCAACTGTTCCGACTCGCTTTTAGTCCCAATTAAGTTTTGTTTTCCGTACGAGTTTCGCAGTAAAGACAATTTGTCGAAGTTCACCGTCAGGTCCCTCGTATTCATTAAAACCGGTTTTACCCTGATATTCCTTTAGGTAATCCGAAAGTGCGTCTTTAGCCTCTTTAAGCTCAGCTTTTAATGACTTAAGTTTTTCCGTCAGTTCCCTACCGTTTGAAGTATTCATTAGTTCCTTTCTTTTTGCCGATTTTACTTTTGCTGCTTCCATCGCCTTTTGATCCAACTCGGCATACTGCAAATCCGCATCCAAAAGTGACTCCAACATCTCCTTAACTGGCTTAATATCATCCTGAAGTTTGGTAATTTTGGTAAGATTCGAATTTATCAAATTTTCAATATTTTTCAACTCATCGACCTGACTGATTGTTGTATCGGAAGTGGTATTGTCCTCAACAATTTCAGCATCTAGTACTTTCCCCTGTTCAAGTTTTTCAGGTGTTTTTTGATCAGCCATATTTGTACTTTTTGACTATAGTTAATTTCTGAAATTTAGGCAAGAGGAAAAATACAAGCGCGATAAACACGCATCTATCGTGATATTATATGTTGTATGGAAAACAACCAACTGGACAAGTTCTCTGCGTTATGGCTTTCTCACAGCTCGATTTCCGACTTTTTAAAATGCCCGCGTTTATATTATTTGCACAACAAATATAAAGATATCAAAACCAATCACAAAATCTCGCTGATTACTCCAGCTCTTACTCTGGGGAAAGTTGTTCATCTGGTTATCGAATCCCTTTCAGAAGTTCCAAGTGAAGAAAGATTTTCAAGATCTCCCTTAATCAAATTTGAAAACGAATGGAAAAAAGTATCAGGACAAATCGGTGGTTTTGACAACCCCGACCAAGAATATGAATTCAAACAACGTGGAAGCAAGATGATCCAAACAATCATTGACGACCCAAAATTTCTTTCAAAAAAAGCCATCAAATTAAAATCTTCAATTGGTCTTCCAAACTATTGGTTCTCGCAAGAAAATAACGTTATTCTCTGTGGAAAGATCGATTGGATCGAATATCTTCCAAAATCAGATACAGTTCACATTGTCGACTTTAAAACCGGTAAATTCGAGGAGGGTAGCGAATCGTTGCAACTCCCAATTTATTACCTTTTGGCAAAAAATCTTCAAAGCAGAAGTATTACAAAGGCAAGCTACTGGTACTTAGACAACAGTAAAGGTATTGTTGAAAAAAAATTACCCGATGAAAAGGATGCCATCGGAAAGATAGAAAAAATTGCCGATAGAATTTCACTAGCTGTGAAATTGGGACACTTCAAATGTCCAACCAACGGTTGTCGACATTGCTACCCATATGAGCGCCTTATAAAGGGCGAAGGGAAATGGGTTGGAGTAAGTGAATACAATCAAGATACCTACACCCTAAAAACTCCCAAGCCGGAAGTGTAAAAATGTTACCATTTAAAAAGCGTCTAAAATTAACTTACCAATAGCACTTTAATCACGTAAAGAAGTGCTAAATGCAGCGGATAAAAAATATAGAGAACATATTTCATTTTGTATCCTATTTGATTGTTATAGCTCGCAATGAAAAGTAAGGAGATAACCGATAAAATTTCCATAAAATTTAAATAATTTACTTCAAAAAAGTTACTCGCAAGTTTGTTTACAAATATCGGCGTCACAAAAAAAGCAAAGACTAGTAAAAGGTAGACCAATATTTGTTTTACTTTACTATCAAAAAACAGATAGAAGACAAATACCGCGAGTACGCCGAAAGGGCCATAATCGGCATTGATTACAAGGGCAACTAGAGAAAGAGCAGTGGCGGAACAAATCCGTAGTACAATATTTCTACTTTTCTTAAAAACGATCAGACCAACAAGTGCCAGCGAGAATGTAAATAAGATGTTTAGTCCAGGATTATCTACTCCATAATAACTAAACAACAACTGGTAGGGAACTTGAGAGATTATTGCTAAAATAAAAATCCGTAGTAGATATTTATAAATATTCTTAGTATAAACGCCACCGTTTGCTATTGCCCACGCGAACAGGGGGAATGCAAGTCTACCGATCAAACGAAAATAGAAATTATCGTTAAAAACAAATATTCCCAAGTGATCAATTGCCATCGCAACCACGGCAATCAATTTTATTGAAAACAAGTTCACACCTTAGACTAACATAACCACCATTTGGAATAAACTACCGAGGACTAAAACCCCCGTGTTCTTGTCCGGGATCAACAAGTTTGTTTACAGCTCCGCCTCATCCGTGGACTAAAAGTCCGCGGTTTTCGCGAAGTTTGAATAAAAACAGTTGTATTAATTTTGCCCAGATGTAGGCACAGTCTGTATTCCTCTAAAAAGTGATCCTATTTGAACATCCTGTGCTGTCACACTTCCGTCTGAATTTATCGTTCCGATAACCGTCACTTGTCCACCCTCCACAAGGTCGCTTTTTTGGGCTTGGGTTGATTGATTAATTGCCGTACTATCCGACAGAATTACAATCTTTGTACTTCCATCGTTAAGTTTTAACGTAATTGCCTTGTCATCCACACTCAAAATCTGGCCGCTAATAGGACGGTTGCCGAAATTTTGATTGTTAACACCGTTTCGTACACCATTTTGATTGACACCAACCCTAGTTCCAGCAAATTGTCTAAACTGATTACCCACCCGATGTTGTTGATACTTCATTCCTGCGTAAAATACGCCACCTCCAACAACTAAGACCAAAACCGCTGGAATCATCCAATTTTTGTTCTTCATTTTTATCACCGCCTTTCAACCATGCTTTTTAGTAAAATAATAAATTTACTCATAACGAAGCGCTTCAATAGGTTGCATCCGGGCCGCAATTTGTGCCGGATACCAACCAAAAACTATTCCCGTCGCACCAGAAACGCCTATCGCCAACAATATCGACGAGAACGAAACAGTAAACGGCAAATTTATAATTTTTGAGATAATAAATGATGCGCCAAGTCCGAAAAACATCCCCAAAATTCCACCCATTGCCGTTAAAATAATAGCTTCGACAATAAATTGCGTAATAATTGTTTTCCTTTTTGCACCCAAAGCTTTTCTTAAACCAATCTCACGCGTTCTTTCCGTCACGGTTACCAACATGATATTCATAATTCCAATACCGCCGACAAGCAGTGAAATTGCCGCAATACCGGCAAGAAGCGAGGTAAAAGTCGAAGTCACTTGCGAAACGGCGCCTAAAATATCGCTCTGCGACAAGATGGAAAAGTCGGCTTGTGTTGGATCGTTGATCTTATGCCTCGCCAACAAAAAATACCCAATCTGGTTTTCCGCTTCCGTCATAACATTGCTATTTTTTGCCTCGACAGAAATCGTACTTAAATAGTTGACCCCAAAGAGTACACTTTGTGCCGTTGTTAACGGTACGTAAACATAAGTGTCAGGGTTTTGAAATCCCGTGCCGCCCTTGCTTTCAGTTACTCCAACGATATTGAATGCAATGCCATTAATTCGTAACGTTTGTCCCAATGGATTTGAACCCTCACCAAAAAGATTAGTCACGATATCCGGTCCGACAACTACATTTTTTGTAGAAGCATCAACATCCCTTTGCGAAATAAATACCCCTGACGCGATGCTTGCCTTATGCACAGAAGCGTAGGTCGGAGTAACGCCGATGATTTGAGTATTCTCATTATTCCTGCCGGCAACGACCTGTGCACGTCTTGCCAATTCCGGCGAAACCGTGGAGATTGTTGTGATTTCAGAAGAATTGGCTAATGCATTGGCGTCAGCGTGAGTTAATGTCGTTCCACTACCAAAACCTTCTCTGACAAAGCCGCTACTTGCCGATCCAGGTTCGACTGTTAACAAATTAGAACCCAATGATTCAATTTGATTTTGGACTGATTTTTGACCAGACTGTCCAAGTGAAATCAGCGTAATCACACTTCCGATTCCGATAATTATTCCAAGTGTCGCCAGACCTGTTCGCAATTTGTTTAAAGCCAATGTCGACAAGCTTTCTTTTACCAATTCCGTCAATTCCATAATTTAAGTTTTTTTAGTTTCTTTCCGTTTACTCTATCGCTGTCAATCTTTCCATCTTTAAGCGTGATTATTCGTTTGGCATGTTCGGCAATATCCGGCTCGTGAGTTATAATCACTATCGTATGACCATCTCTATTAAGTTTTTGAAAAATTTCGATAATTTCATCTCTTTGTGTGGTTGCCAAATTTCCCGTCGGCTCATCAGCCAAAATAATTGATGGCGTCATCGAAAGTGCACGGGCAATTGCAACTCTTTGTTGTTGACCGCCAGACAGCTGATTCGAGGTGTGATACATTCTGTCAGATAAACCAACTATTTTGAGAAGTTCCTCAGCTTTTTTGACACGACCGGCTAGTTGCACACCAGAGTAAGCCATTGGAAGCATAACGTTCTTTAAAGCGGAAGTTCTCGGTAGAAGGTTGTACGCCTGAAATACAAAACCAATTTTTCTGTTTCTAATATCCGCAAGTTGATCTTCGCTAAGTTTACTAACATCTTCTCCGTCAAGGATATAACTGCCTGAGGTCGGAAGATCTAATGCACCCAAAATGTGCATCAAAGTCGACTTTCCCGAACCGGATGCACCCATAATTGCCAAGAACTCACCTTTTTTTACGCCAAAAGAAACATCCAAAAGAGCAACTGTTTCAACCGAATCGTTTTTGTAGATTTTTGACAAATGCGAAACTTCGATAATATTCATATGCTTCTTCCTCTCCTCCCATAATTACCTTCCCCCACCAGTAAACGTTCTTGTTCCACCAGCACCACCAATTCCCCGGCTAAAAATGGAACTGCTACTGCTTTGACCAGTCGCTGTCGAAACTGACCCCGTTACAACCATTTGACCTTCAGAAAGACCTCTTACAATTTCTATCTGAGTATCAGACGAAAGACCAGCTACAACAATCACATTCTCGATTACACCATTATTAAGAACTCTGACAACATCCTCTCCCTGTTGTGTTTGGATGGCTGACGAGGGAACTAAAAGCACATTATCCTTTGTGGCGATGATAATATTTGCGGAAGCAGACATGTTCGGCAATATTTCAGGCGAAGCTGTGTCAAGCGTCACCATTACGGGATAGTTCGTGACCCCAGAGGAAACGCTTCCGATTTTGTTCACACTGACAACTTTTCCAGTGAAAGTTTTATTGGAAATACTGTCAAAAGTTACGGTTGCTTTCTGACCAGTCTCAATGTTGGGAATGTCAATCTCTGAGACATTTAATGAAATTATCGGGTTACCTTCAGTTTGGATCACTGCAATCTGTGTTGACGACGACCCTGATGTGGAGCTATTAACACCCGAAAGAACCATCCCATCAGCCACGGATATACTTGCTATTACTCCGGAGGTTGGAGAAGTAATGTTCGGTGACGTAGATTGATACGAAAGCCAAGCATTATTTAAAGACAGTTGGGCCTGCGAAATTACATTTTGTTGGTTTTTGTACGTTGCTTCAGCGGCTAACCAAGCATCGTTCTCCTGAATATAAGATGGGTCGGACGGATCAAGGCCTCTTGCAACTGCATCATTTTCAAACTTTTGATTTGCCGACCACATCTGTGCATCAAGGGTGTATAGATTATTTTGAGCAGAAGCCAAGCTGTTTTTCGCGGAGATGTAGTTCACATATGCCTGGCTACTCGCCCTCTGGGCATCTGAGTTTTGCACAGTTGTTGCGATCCTTTGTCCCTTGACTACTTTATCGCCGTCCTTAACATAAACTTTTTCTACCAAACCGGCCGTTTGCGTGGTCACGGGAATGTTGTTCGCTAATATTGCTTGTCCTGAAGCTGAAACAGTTGAGACTATAGTTGCTTTTTCAACAATCGCAGTTTGATATTGGGGGGAACCTGTACTATCCACCCTCGATTTGTAAACCACGAAACCAAGACCAAATATAAGTAAAACAAAAATTATTGCACGCACCCTACTTTTCAAAGTCCAAGAAAATAACCTTTTGATTTTCTTCATATCCGCTCAAGTTTAGGTATCATACCTGAAGGAAAGCTGAAATTGCTAGGTCGTTTGAGTATGTATTTGCCATCAATGACATCCTCCCCGCCTTAAAAGGCGGGATTTCCCCAAGGAGGATGACATATAAGCAAAGCTTAAGACTTTATCAAAAGCAAAGCTTGACTCTTCATACGCATTTTCAGAGTTCAATCCTGCCCGCTAGCTTGCGCAGCTAAGCAGGCGGGTCATCCCCACCCTGAAGGGTGGGGTTTTCTTGAACGCTGTTATA
>Ga0075624_118_pt1 | contig 60701 bp, 64 predicted proteins | sample RifGroA1_FD_68378 | JGI IMG/M metagenome (GOLD analysis project Ga0075624, IMG submission 68378) | Microgenomates (Woesebacteria) bacterium GW2011_GWA1_39_21 | reverse complement strand
CGAAGATCCTGAGTGAAAACGAAGGAGAAAGTATACAAATCAATTATTACTTGTAAAATAATTACGAACTTTTTACGCTCAAATAAATTATTCTATTAGTGTGACAAAATCTACTTTTATTCCTAAATTACTACAAACTTTTTCGATTACATCGTAATAAAGTTTAAGTTTATCGTCTTTAGGTTTTGCATAGAAAATTAACTTGGAAATTTTTAGATCTTTGGCTTGTTTGATTGCTAGTTTAACCAAAGTAGATACGGAGCTTTCCTCTAAGCGGAGGTTATAGTAAGGAATTTTTGTATCGGCGGAAATCAATCCATATTTACCCGAAATAAACAGTAGGGGTAATCTTTTTTGATTACTAAGTGCAATAACCTTTTTAACCCGTTCGGAAATATATCTTTCTTTTGCGGAAATAGATCCTGTTAAGGTGGACTTTTCTCGGCCGCAATTTGTACAAGCATAAATCATATTTTTTCATTATATCATTAGAGAAATGAAGCTAAATTTTCTCAGCAGGGGCAGTGAACTATGCAGGAACTTTTTAATAGAGGAAAGTTTTCAAAAACACTTTTCTCCAAACGCTCTTAGTAATGGGTGACACTGGTTATTAACTGATAATATTAGTGATACAAAGTAGATTAGAATAACTATTACAAGTGCAATTGCAAAAACCACAATTATTTGTTTCTTTTGCATGATGACAGTATATATCTTCCGAGATTATTTTGCAGGGGTGGGGAGAATATGAAATTAGTAAATTTCATATGTCTTACTTCACTTTATCTCAATTCTTACGAATTTTCGAGCCGCGAAGGGTGTCATCGAACTCTCGTCACGGGTTTTGCCTGCCCGCAGTAGTTGCACGGGTGCCAGGATTCGAACCTGGAAGAGCGGTTTTGGAGACCGCCATGATACCATTTCATCACACCCGTATATTCAAAGTGCAAGGCAGAAGGGGAGACTGCTATCCTGCCACTGAACGACACCCCTAATATAAGAGACATTATATCTCAAAAGTCGGATAAAACGAATATTTTATATGAAGTCGGTTGGAAGATAAAAATAGAGATTGAAATTAAATATATATTTTAAAGTTTTTTTTATATTGTTTAAACGTAAGATATGATATAATTCCGCCCTATGGCTGAAAGAGACATTGTTGGCAAGTTAAAAGGATTGTTTAGTAATAGTACCGCTTTGCAAGGTGGTGTTACTACTGGACAGGCAGCAAGGGATAGAATAGAAGATATAGTTCATTTTATTGCTGGTGGATTTCACAGTGAAGGTAAGCATTTAACTCAAGGAGATCTGAGTGACAATTATGGAGGAAGTGATAGAACCGTAAGTATTGAGAATGCTGCTCAAACACAATTGGATCTTCAACAAAAATTAGATCAGCATGTTGTAGATGAGAATCTTGGAATATCTCATCACGATAAACGAGGACTCCAACCATGTCAGAGGGTAAGTAAGGGTGAGTCTTAATTTATTTTTTATGACAGAAATAAAAAACCAGACTCCTTTTTTGGGATCAATAACGCCGGATATCCAAAGTAGAATTAAACGAGCTTTCGAGATTACAAAAACAATTGACAGTTTTCACAAAAAACAAACTTCGGGAGACGTTAGAGTAATATTTGATCCAACAAAAACTGCAGAAAATCTTGGAATCTATGATGGGTTAGGAGTATCAAGAGAAGAAATAAAAGCTAAACTTGAGGGGCAATTCGACAACCCTGATCCACAAACCTCTTTAATCGACTCCGTAGAATAATAAATTTACTTCAGTTTGGCCGTTTCTTTGTGAAGCGTGACTTTCATGCACCTTTTGCAAAATTTTTTAATCTGCAGTTTCGATGAGCCTTCAGACTTTTCAGCCATGTTGACCTTATTCCGTTCGGTCACATAATTTTGTGACTTGCAAACTGAACAGATCATCCCGACCAATTCCCGTGCACCTTTTTTTGCCATACGACAAGCTATTCTATCAGTTAACCAATCAATTTCCAATTACTACTTTGTTTTACCGTATCAAGGAAAGCAAAAACTGGTATAATTTCAAATGTCTGCGCGACGCATCAGCGTTAGACGAAATTTTAAAAGCCGACGTGGCTCAGTGGTAGAGCGAGTACTTGGTAAGTACTAGGTCATGGGTTCAATTCCCATCGTCGGCTCAAAGGTTTTTAGGGGAAGATCCTAAATTAGTTTTGTATTTAATTTCAAATCTAGGAATAACTCAGTGTTTCCTTTTGTTAATTACCCCTTGTTTTTTGCGAGGCAAAAATGATTAAATGTTAATATCCACATGTCGAAAAAAAGCATTGCCGCTTCTATTTTTGCGATAATCGTATTGGCTGTTGGTGTTTATGCGGGAGTTATTTTGGTTAAACAGCAGCAAGATTTACGCGAAAAGGCAGCGGTTCCCGGGGGCCAGGCGCGCGTTTCGCTTTTTCCCACTTCGGGTAGTTTTAAAGTCGGAGACAGTCTACCTGTCAGCGTCTACTTCAACACTTCGGGAGTTTCCATTTCCTCGATTAAGATGCGATTAGTCTATCCTTTCAGCGGAACATCTCCTGAGATTGTTGCTTCGGGCATTGAGATAAATCAGGTGATTGAAAAATCCGGTGATTGGAATTGTCCAACAAAGTCGGTAACGACAGAGGGGCAGAATATCGCAATCGACATTGCCTGTGCAAATATCGGGGCAACGGGGTATTCAACCAAATCGGATACACTTTTGGCAACTTTCAAATTGTCCGTAGATAGGATTCCACAAACAAACCCCTTTTCCTTAAGGTTTGACCCAAGCCAAAGTATTATTACACAGAAGTCAAATGGACAGGACATCCTCAATATCCCCGATCCGTCGACGGGAATGGCAACATTTACCGTAAATAATGATCAGGGAAGCCCCGCTCCAACGCAGCCTGTTGCGACAATAAAGCCAACAGCAACTCCTTCTCCAACAAAGACTCCGACACCAACACCAACCGTTAAACCATCGCTTACGCCAACTGGTACAGTAACAGTTATTCCTACTTCGACCTTGCGGCCAACAGCAACCCCAACAGCTTCCGTCCAATTACCAAATGCTGGATACTCTGCACCAACTTATATCGGCATTGGTCTAGGGTTATTGTTGATCGTAACTGCAATTCTTCTTGCTCTGTAACTTTCGTATAATAGATTAATGAAGCAATTTGCATTAACTGTCGGTTTGTTTTTGCTGCTATTTTTTTCATTTACAACTTTAGTGCGTTATAATCTTCCACACATGAACACACCCGATCCAATAAAAAGTGTAGCTGATGATTCGAAAATAGCGGAAACAGAAAAAAATGATTTAACGCTACTTCTTGGCGGAGATGTGATGCTCGGAAGAATGGTTGCCCAAACTTCAGAAAAAAACAGCGGCGGGGTGTATCCTTTTGTGAAGATATCCGACCTTACTAAAAGTGCTGATATTTTTTTTGTAAACCTTGAAACTCCAATTATTAATAATTGTCCGAAGACAAGCTCAAGTATGGTTTTTTGCGCACCACCAATGATGTTGGATGGACTAAAAAGTGCAGGTATCAATATTGTTAACCTTGCCAATAATCATTCTTTGAATTACGGGGAGGATGGTCTTTCCCAAACAATTACACATTTAAAAGAAGCCGGGATTTCATATGTGGGGATTAACAACCGGACCGATTTGATTTCACCCGTGGTGATAAAAAAAATTAACGATTTGACACTCGGGTTTTTAGGTTTTGATTTTACATCCAATATCCTCACTGAAAATGTTTATCAATTAATTAGAGAGTCTGCTTCTCAAGTGGATCTTTTAGTTGTTGGAGTTCACTGGGGTGATGAATATAAAGCCAAGGCAAACGTAAACCAACGCCAATGGGCAAGTGAAATGGTAAAGGCAGGTGCTGATATCATTGCTGGACATCATCCGCACTGGGTACAAAATGTAAGTTGTTTTGACATGTCCGGCAATTTAGTTGAAGGTAATTGTGATTTAAAAAATAATAAACTTGTTTACTATTCACTTGGCAATTTGGTTTTCGACCAAATGTGGAGTGAAGACACCAAAAAAGGAATGTTGGTAAGACTTACGTTAAATAAAAACGGTGTTGTAAAAGAAGAGCGTTTCAATACCTATATCCGAAATATCGGACAGCCGGAAATTGTAAGATAATATTTATCTAAACCGTTTGATAAAAACAATTGTTTTTTCTTTTACTCTTTTACAGTCTTGCCTATATACTCTCAAAAAGTCCACGGTTTTGGCGCAGTTTGAATAAACATTGCGTCACCAAATGAGAAGAAACGATACTGCTTCTCAATCGCAGCGGAATATGCTTGCTCCAGTGAACTAGACCCAAAATCAACGAATTTGTGACTGGTATTTGGGTAACTCACAAATGCACTGGCCAACATCAAAAGCGTTGATTTTGGCAAATGAAAGTTGGTAATCAAGCCATCGACAAATTTAAATTTATATGGTGGATAGATAGTTGTTCCAACTGCAATAATTCTTTTACCATCTTTTTTTGCTTGGTTTAACTTTTTTAGTGTTTTTGCATCTACTTCAAAATACTCTTCATGAATTTTGTGTTTTTCAACGATCTTTTCTTTAACCGATGCAAATGTGCCCAATCCGACATGAAGAGTTACGTATTCGCTCCGTATTTTTTCTCTAGCAATTTTTTTCAGAAGTTCCTTTGTAAAATGGAGTCCAGCTGTCGGTGCCGCTGAAGAACCGATTTGTTTTGCATAAACGGTTTGATATTTTTCGCGCAAATCTTTTTCGCTCATGTCGGTTTTGCCAATGTACGGCGGGATCGGCGTGTGGCCATAAACAGTTATTTTTCGCTTCAGTTCATCTTCGGGAACGGAAAACCCGATGTGAGTGATATAACCATTTCTTTGTATAACTTCTCCTTCGAGATCTTCGACTTTAATTTTGTCATGGAGAAATAGTCCTGGTTTGGTGATAGCTTCGCAGGTGGAATCTCCTAAAAAGCGCAGGATCAAAATTTCGACTTTACCTTTGGTTTTTTTCTGTCCGAATAATCTGGCGGGGAAGACTTTTGATTTATTAAAAACAAGGACATCATTTTTATTAAAATAATTTGTAATATTGTGGAAGATGGTGTGTTTGATTTCACCCGTGTTGCGATCCAGAAGCAATAGTTTTGAGGTATCTCTCGGATTGGCTGGTTTTTGGGCAATCAGTTCATGGGGGAGAAGGTAGTCAAATTTTGAGATGTTCATCTATACTTCTCTATCCTAGTTAAGACGATTTTCAGGTAAACCACAATCTTTTTGTTTTTGTTGAAGAACTTCCGAAAATGGTTTTAGTTCCATACCTTCGGCAGTTTCTACCATTGCAATAAAAGTATATAAACCATTTCTTAGATGTTTAGGCGGGGAATAGTATTCGTCCTTTAATAAAGTCATTTTTCTTGACAATAACCCGATTCGTTTAACCACGACTTTGCCATACCTTGCGTATAAATTATTGGCTTTTCCGATTTTGACATTTTGTCTCAACTGTTCAAACTAACGAATTAACCATCCACCCTTATCAGATTTAACTGTTATTGCTATAAGCCATTAGCTGTCAGCATTAAGCTATTATTGAATTCATGTGCGAAATCCACGGACTTTAGTCCGTGGATGAAGCAAGAATCCAATCTTGTCGACAAAATACCATGGGCTTTAGCCCGTGGTAGTTTATTGTGCTGAGGCTAGGATTCGCCGTGCACGAATGCAATTCATTACTTGTGCACTATCAAGACTAGACTCAACACGACTGCAAGGAGTGCTGAGGCTAGGATTCGAACCTAGGTAGCCCGTCCGGGCGCCAGATTTACAGTCTGGTGCGATTGGCCGCTCCGCCACCTCAGCGTTGAGCCCTACTGGAGAATCGAACTCCAATCAGCGGTTTACAAAACCGTCGCTCTGCCATTGAGCTAGAAGGGCATTTTTGGTTGTCATTCCCCCCCCATAAAAAAACGGAGTAAACCCAGGCGGGAATCTATAAAAACAAATCCGATAGTGAGATTATATCAAAAATTGTGTGATCCTTGAAGCAAGATAATTGTGGATGAATAGGGTGTATAAATAGTTCTGTCTTGTGTTTTACTTTTACTCTTTTACTCGCTCGCCCTTTTACTCTGAAATGAATGACCCTGTATGGGGGGATAAGGTGAAGTTTTTCCCCGTATGAACGAGGTGGGTAGACTCAATCCAAAGCCCACAGGCAATGGACAATTCGTCCCCGGCAGAAACGTTCCTGCCGACCCCGAGTGAATCGAGGACCCAGAATAGCTTTTTTTGATGAGGAAAAAGCTTTCCCTTAAATATTCCCCAAACAGGGTCAATCTAATAGTAACACGGCGATGCAACATCTGCCAGTTGAAAATTATTTGAAGCTACTGCTTTTTTGATGTTAAACCATTCCGGAACCCGGTATGAGAATCTTCAGTATCAAACTGACGATCGGGGTAATAAAAGCGTTTAGCGCCGATGTCCTTCCAAAAAGAGGAAAGATAATAATAAGAAGAAGAATTAGACCGAATCGATTCATGAAATTCTCCGCCTCGGCGGCGTCTTTGTCAGGCAAGACTCCGATAAAGATTTTTCCACCGTCTAGCGGATGAATTGGTATTAGGTTGAAAATAGCTAAAGCAACGTTAATAGTAATTATGTCCGTTAAAAGCATTTTCAGAAATGTTGATGGAAAAAACGGATTATTTATAAGATTAAAAACAACAGCTAAAACAATTGCCAAAAGCATGTTTGAGGCAGGCCCCGAGAGGGCAATTAAGGCACCGTCCTTTTTTGGATTTCTTAAATTGTAAGGGTCAAACATTACCGGTTTCGCCCAGCCAAAGACAAAAGGGGATCCGATAAAGATTAAAAAAAGCGGGATTAAAACTGTCCCGTATAGGTCAAGATGCCGCAAGGGATTGAAGGATAGCCTTCCCATCAATCTTGCAGTTGGGTCGCCTAATCGATCGGACATCCAAGCATGGGAAGCTTCGTGAATAGTGATGGCGATGACAAACGCTAAAATTGCAGAGATGATTTGCATAAATTCTTCCTTTGCTAAAGAATTACTTTATTAGTATAATATTAAAATCTCAAAGCTCAAAGTGTAAAATTCAAAGCTTTTAATTAGAAATCATTTAATTTTGAATTTTGACCTTTAAGTTTTGAGTTTGTTTTATGTCATACGTTTGTCAGATTTGTCACAAGAAAAATGTCATGGGAAGTTCGCGAACTCACGGGCGCGGTGTTGCCGGAAAACGCTGGAAGAAACGTGCTCCAGTTACACCGAGATTATTCAGAATCAATTTACAAAAGAAAACAGTTGTTATCAATGGCGAAAGTAAACAAATGCGCCTCTGTGCAAAGTGTATTAAAAGAATTAAAAACTTTGGAAGTATCGGGGATTATAAGAATATTTCCTTCATTTAAAAAGTGCACTTCAAATTCGGGAGCATCTGCATTATAATATGACCTATAATAATATGAACGAAAGACGGGGTGGCCTTGTAAATCGGACGAATTATCGACTCGATGGTGAGGGTAATGCGCTGTATTGGTGGCAATATAGAGAAATGTATGAAAGGGTAAAACCTTACTTACCAGAGGAAGGTATGAGAATAACTCAACAAATGGCAGACAAGGTCGGTTTTGCTGTTGGGGTGTTATCCGTAAACCGTTTGGAATGGAACCATTTTGATTTTACAAAAACAGACAGAATTGATTGTATAAACGGATTTCCCCTCGGCAAATCGGCTCACATCGATTTCACCCGAAGTTTGGGAATTGAAGAAAAGGACATCGATATGAATATGGTAGTTAATGCAGTTACAGGCAGAAGAATGGCAAGGAGTAATGACCATCTATATTTAGCCCATATAAGTGGAATTGAATATGCTGAATGGCAAGTTAGGTGGTGCCCTCTTAAAAATAACCCCCTTCATCTGCTTTTGGTTCCAAATAAGTTGACAGAAGATTCAAGTGTCAAACTTACAAAGAACGACAAGGAAAGGCTGACAAAAGTTTTTTGGAAAGTTAAGTAAGATCATTGTGCGAAGTTGATCAAGAGCGTCCGACTCTTGCATTCGAAAAGTAAGAAGCCGAAGTTGTTATTAAAATTTAGCGTTTGGGTAACCTTCCGTGAATTGCCTCCAGGAAACTGGTGACTTGCCCTCAAGTTGGACTTCGTCAAGCATGAGTTGTGGGCCGTTAGTTGTGGTTTGTAGGTTCGAAAGATGCGCTTTTAAAATTTTTAATCTTTTTGCTTGTGACGTGTCGTTGCCAACCTTTACGGAGGTCCAAGCCCCGGGCCATGGTTCCATTGCACGGATAAAGCTGAAGACATTGTAGACAGTAGGTTGTGAGTAATAAGGTTTATTGTCAACTTTCATCCAGGAAATTTCCCATTTATCGCGTCGGGTTTTTCCACTTAACTCTGCCTCCAAATATTTTGGTGGAATGAAACCATCCTCTTTCTTGAGCTGTTTTGTAAAAGTTGCCTTGTCGTGCTCTTGGGGTTTGGTTTTTATTTTTCCGCTGGTATAAGCGGGAATTAGATCGACTAAAACATTGGAGGCTCTTTCAAACAATCTTGTGCGCAAGCTTTCATTGTTGTCGGTATCAAATACTTCGTCTTTAAATTGGGAAATTATTTCTCCGTGGTCCAAAAGCGGATCTAATTTCATAAAAGTGACACCGGTTTCTTTTTGGCCACTGACAATTGTTGCTTGGATCGGTGAAGCACCACGCCACTGTGGTAGTAATGACGGGTGAATGTTAATGATTCCATACTTAAAATATTTAATTACCTCATCGGGAATGATCTTTCCGAAAGATGCTAGTACTGCAATTTCAGCGTCAATATTTTCTGTTACGATGTCCATTGGATTGAAGTAAATCGGCTTTTTGTGTTGGTATGCCCAGGCGTCAACCGGCGAGAAAGTTTTTTGCTGTTCTCTACCTGATAGTTTTGGTTCCTGCGTTACAACGGCTGCAATTGGTGACTCACCACGATTTTTCAAAGCTTTGTGAAGCGCCTCTAAAACTGGTACAACGTAATTGGGTGTTCCAAAAAAAACAATTTTCATATTTCAACTTTTTCCCATTCGCCGTTGACAAGTTCATACAACGGTTTTTTTTGTTCGAGAAGTCGGTCTATAAAAAGAATCCCGTTTAGATGGTCGATCTCGTGAAGAATAATTTGTGCCTCAAATCCACTAAAGAGCTTAGTGACCTTCTCTCCTTTGTCGTCTAAATAGTTGATTTTAACTGTGCTTGGACGTTTGAGCGGACCGTATAAATTTGGAAGCGATAAACAACCCTCCATCAGTTTGGTGTCGTGGTCGATTAAATCTTTTGCCTCTTTTGCCACAGAGATGATTTCGGGATTGGCGATAATCTTTACAGTTGCGTCCGGTTTAATTGCAAAAACACGCAGGTTCTTGCCGATTTGTGGCGCAGCAAGACCCACCCCAACCGGATCGTTTTGGATAACCAATGTGTCTTTCAGATCGTTGATCAGTTTATATGTTTTTTTATCAAACCTAGTAATATTTTTTGAAGGTATCCGAAGTGTCGGATCCTTTACGGAAACGATTTTTTGAATCATACGTTATGTGAAAGGCTGAAAGAGTAAAAGTGTAAAAGAAGAAACAAAAATAAGTTATTTATGATACTTTTACCTTTTTACCATCTTGTCATTTTACCTTGTTTTCCTATTTTACCTTATTTGAGGCTAATTTGCAGTTGAATCTAGATTTTTCAATTCTTTGAGTGCATTTTCATCATTTGGGTCAATCGTATCGAGAATGTATTTTAGTTGCGCTTTCGCGCCTTCAATCTCACCTTTTTCTGACAAAATTACTGCATATGCATATCTTGCATCTCTGTAGTTTGTCTTAAGTTCGATTGTTTTTTCCAGAAGTTCAATTGCCTTATCGGTGTCATTAATCCGGTAGTAAACCATGCTCAAATTCAAATAAAGTTTTGCGTCGGTGGGGGCAAGGTCGAGGGCTTTAAGCAAAGTATTTTTTGCATCTAATATCTGATCGGGGTCAATTTCTGAAAGATTAATTGCGATACGCGCGTGGTTTCTTAGGATGTTTAAATTTGACGGCGATAACGACTCTGCCTGAAGGACAATTTTTTTTGCATTACCGGCAAATTTTTTTGCATTGTCTTTACTATCCTGTTTGTTGTAAACAAGTGCAACCTCCGCAAAATTGCTGGCAAGTTCATTTTGATATATTGCCTCGTGTGGTGAAAGTTTGATCGCCGAGCCAATCGTGTTTACAGCATCAATCAACCGTCCCGACTTATAAAACAGGTGGGCACGGTTGTATAAAATGTCGGCATACCAATAGCGGAAGACAGAGTAAATGAGAAAAAGGGTAAAAGAGGCTAAGATAATACCAGCCAGTTTTTGTAAGCTGTTAAATTTTCTGAAATCAAACCGATACTCTTCAACGCGATCGCTGCCTTGTTCTGACAAAGCAAACGCCGGGAAAATAAAAAATAACAGGCTGATGGGAACAACGGAAAAACCAAAAAAATTTGTGATGAGGATTGAGGCGTAGCCTGCCAACAACGCGTAATTTAAATTCCTAATCTCTAGTGCATTATGCTGTTCATTTTTGTCTTGCTGGTTGTCGTTTTTTAAATTGGGTTTTGAAGTTATTAATTTGAAGCCGGAAATTTGCGCGAGCGAAAGAACGATTAATAGAAGGTATGCCAGAATTCCCACTGTCCCTGTTGTTGCCATAAAATTCAGATATTCATTGTGGGCTTTGTTATACAAAAAGTCCCATTCGGAGACGAGATTGTGAGAAGCTGGACGATATTTATAGTAGGAGAAGGCAAAAGTTTCTACGCCGGATCCAAATAGCGGATAGTTTTTCCAGACGTCCAAGGCTCCCTGCCAAACTATTCTTCTGATTTCCGCGGAACTTGAGCCTCCTGTTTCCAGTGCTGGAGTTACGGCAGCTTCATTAACGGCAGATTCAGCCTCTGTATTGTTAAGAGAATTTGTTCTAAAAAGTTTTGAAATATTCGGTGTCCATGGTGTGCCGACGAAGATGGTGACAAACAGAAATATAAGATGGTTAACAATAAATAATTTAAGTGTCGTAACACGTCTTGGTTTATCTTTGAAAACGTGTTTGAGTATCAGTATCCAAAAAATAATGTCGGCAAAAGCGAATCCCAATATTCCAGAACGCGATTTTGTAAAAAGTAGTGTCAGAAACGCAAGGGATGTAAAAATGTAGGGAATCGTTTTTTGGAAACGAAATTTTTGCTTGCCACTTTCCTCTTCGTGCTTGTTTTCGAAGGTTTTTAGGCTAAAAAATAATCCGACCGGGATTACTGCCGCAAGCCAAGCAGCCAGCCAGTTTGGTTGACCAAAGGTTGAAAATACACGGTTTTGCACATCCTGGACCCATAAATTCTTATCAACCCCAAAATGTTCGGAGATTCCGTACACTGAGGAGATCGTCGTTGAAAGAAGTATCGTTTTTAACGAGAGTGCCGTCTGCCTTTTTGACATGTTGGAGACGTAACCTAAGTACAGGACGGCGTATGCCGTAAGTGAAAGCAGACCACCGTTAAACCTGTCGTAATAACCAAAAATTGACGAACGGATGTCAATTGAAAATAAGGTTGATACGAGCTGACTTACTAAAAATACGATTATTACGACGTTAAGAGGTGTTTTTTTAAAAATCAAACGTTTTTCAGAAATGCAGCGTAACGCCCATAAAAGCGCAATCAAACAAGTCAGAATATAGACGACGATTAATTTGTTAAATTCAAAAAGCTCCGAGGTGAAAGGGTACAAGACTAAAGGAACGGAAAAAAACAGGATTTGGTAAAGGATGTTGATGATATTTTTTAACTTCATTTTTTTAAGCTTTGTTTAGGTTTAACGAACTTTTTTGATTACATAGCGTTGGGAATTGTATATCTAATATACTACAGATAAGTTGAGGGTGGTTGACAGAGATAGTTTGAAATCATTGTTTTTTTAAACCAAGTTGCGAGGTCAGCAGGATGACTGTGAATAATTTTGATTGGCTATACTAAAAAGGTGTGTTAGTTAGTATACTTTCTAATTAATTTACGACCTCGAAAGATGGATATTAAACTTAAAAGGTACAACTTTTTTGTGCCGGAAATCTTTAAACAACTTGACAAACTTTGGTCCTTAGTTTCGTACGACATCGGTATCGACCTGGGTACATCCAACACCATGGTTTGGGTTTCAGGCAAGGGAATTGTCGTTCGTGAACCTTCGGTTGTAGCACGTCACAAGAAGACTAAAGAAATTATCGCAATCGGCGCCGATGCGCGAAAGATGCTGGGCCGGACTCCGGCAAATTACGAGGTTATTAGGCCTTTAAGAGACGGCGTAATTGCCGATTTTGATGCGGCAGAAGCGATGCTGTCTCACTATATAAAAAAAGTGCATAGTGCATCGTCTGGATCTGCTCCGAAAATTCCCAAACCCAGAGTTGCAATTGGAATTCCTTCAGGTGTCACGGAAGTTGAAAGAAGGGCTGTATCAGATGCTGTTTTGGGTTCAGGTGCGCGCGAGGTAAACCTGATTGAAGAGCCAATGGCGGCGGCAATCGGCGCTGGTTTAGAAGTAGAAAATGCTACAGGACATTTCATTGTGGATATTGGTGGAGGAACGTCGGAAATGGCTGTAATTTCTTTAGGCGGAATTGTTGTTGGCCGTTCAATTAGAACCGCCGGCGATGAGATGAACGAAGCAATATCAAATTTTGTTAAGTTAAAATATTCCCTCTTGATGGGTGAAGTTACGGCGGAAGACGTAAAAATTTCTTTGGGAAACTTTTCTCAAATGAAGGAAAAGTTTCATATTGTTCGAGGAAGAGATTTGGAAACGGGTTTGCCAAAATCCATAAAAATTTCAACATCCGAGGTTAGAGAAGCTTTAGTTCCCGTTGCTCAGCAAATTATCGGCAACATTACCGCCACACTAGAAGAAACGCCACCAGAGCTCGTCTCTGATATTATGGAAAAGGGGATTATTATGGCAGGTGGCGGTTCAATGCTAAGTGGAATTGATAAGTTAGTTTCCGAAAAAACGAAAATGCCGGTGTATATTTCAAACGACCCTCTAACCTGTGTTGTCAGAGGATGCGCGTACCTTTTGGAACACCCCACACTAATGTCAAAATTAAAAGTTACGAAGGGTCTTTAGAAATTTGGCGTTCAACCTACTTTGACTTGAACTTGTAACTTAGCCGTAACTATTTTTACCAGACAGGGTTGTGTTGACCTGCAACGTTTATGGATAACTTGACGATAAGCGCAGTTCGACATATTCTTGGCTGATAGGGGTAAGTGACTATGATTCCAAAAACGGCAATTCTTATAATTCGGATTGTTTTAATTCTTTCCTTCTCGATACTGCTTGTCAGGTTGTTCGAGCTTCAGATAATTCGTGGAAATTATTATAAGGAGCTGGCTAATGGCAACCGGTTAAGAAGAGTTATCATTAAAGCCCCGAGAGGAGAGATCTTTGCGCGTGGAGGTGAATATTTGGTAAAAAACGACAAAGAGAACGAGTTTGTCTTATACAAACCTGATAAGGGTTACTATGTTTCCGATAGCGTTTCAGATGGGGCGGAGAGGGTTTCTGACGTTGACACCTGGGAGAGGGACTATCCACTAAAAGCTTCATCGGCGCATATTACAGGCTACGTCGGATTGGTGAATGAATCCGAAGTTAATAAATCTGACACCGCCTGTATCGGTAAGGGTGCACATCAGGCAACAGACGAAGTAGGAAGGTCTGGATTGGAGGAATATTATGACTGCGGACTAAGAGGAGTTGATGGCGAGAAACTGTTAGAGGTAAATGCGGACGGCTCTTACGTGCGCGATCTTGGACAAAAGGATCCGGTGAGAGGAAAGGACATTAAAACAACAATCAACTATCCACTTCAAGAATATGTTTCTACGTTACTAACTGGTGTTAGGGGTGTGATTATTGTCGGCGATGCGAAGGGGGAGATCCTTGCGCTTTACTCTTCTCCAAGTTTCGATTCAAATATTTTTTTAAGCAGTTCTAAGAAAGCTTCTGAAGTTTTGAGCGATAAAGATTTGCCGCTGTTTAACAGAGCTGTTTCGGGAAAATATTCTCCGGGTTCGATATATAAGCCAATTGTTGCAACGGCTGCTTTAGAAAGTGGGGCGATTGATAAAAATTATCATTATCAGGACACAGGTGCCGTCAGTTTTTCGACGATTTACGGAAGTTACTCTTTTTCGAACTGGTATTTTACACAATACGGTGGACTGGAGGGAAGTATTGATGTCGTCCGTGCAATTGCGCGTTCAACAGATACTTTTTTTTATAAAGTCGGTGAGCTAACGGGAATTGAAAAGCTTGTTGAGTGGTCGAAACTATTTGGTTTGGCGCAAAAAACCGGGATTGACGTTCCCGGAGAGGCAATCGGTTTGGTCCCCGATCCGCAGTGGAAAGAGCAAACTAAGGGCGAGCGTTGGTTTTTGGGAAATACCTATCATTTGTCAATTGGCCAAGGCGACCTTGAAGTGACGCCGATTGCAATCCACAATGCACTTTCAGCGATCGCCAATGGTGGAAAACTGTGCGTCCCGCGGATTGTTGATGATACCAAGTCGGAAAGTGAAATTTGTAGCGACCTGAATATAAAAGATGAAAATATTCAAACGGTGAAAGAGGGGATGTTGGCGGCTTGTTCCACAGGTGGAACAGGTTACACCTTTGCCGATTTTAAGGACAAAAACGGGATTGAAGTAGCGTGTAAAACGGGAACTGCACAGCTTGGCGCTGTGGAAGAAACAAATGCCTGGTTTACCGCTTTCGCTCCGTTTGATGATCCGCAGATTGTGGTCACCGTTTTGATTGAGGAAGGTGGAGAAGGTTCTAAAGCTGCGGGACCGATTGCGCGACAAATATTCGATTTTTGGTTTAAGAAATCGTAGTTTTAGGGTATAAATATTAATTAGAACAGATTTCTTTTCTTGAATGTAATTAATTTACTAAAGTGATTAGCGAAAAACATTACCTGGCGGCCCTGTATTCATTTACTGATTTTGGACCGAAACGGACAGACCTGCTTCTTAATTATTTCAAAAGTGCCGAGAAAGTTTGGCAACTGAAAAAAGCGAAACTTTCCGAAGTCGGTTTAAGAGATTCCCTTGTTGACAAGTTTGTTGAGTACCGAGAAAAGTTTGATATAGCAAGTTATATTAAAAGGCTCGACAAACTTGGTATTAAATTCACAACAAGAACAAGTAAATGTTATCCCGAAAACCTCAAGGGTTTAGATGGTTCACCGGTTGTTTTGTATTATCGGGGAACTTGGTCGAAAAATGACGAGAATGCAGTAGCAATTGTTGGAACGAGAAAAATGACTTCTTACGGGCGTGAGGTGGCGGAGAAATTTTCTACCGAGTTGGCTAGCGTTGGAATAACAATTGTTTCGGGGCTTGCCAGGGGAATTGATACGATTGCGCATAAAAGTGCTTTGTCTGCGGGGGGAAGAACAATTGCTGTCGTTGCGAGCGGTCTTGATAACATCTATCCGCCAGAAAATGCATCATTATCAAAGATGATTTCCGAAAACGGCGTTGTCTTTTCCGAGTACCCCCTTGGCTATCCGGCGTTGCCTGTTAATTTTCCGTCGCGCAACCGTATCGTTTCCGGGTTGGCAAAAGCAATTATTGTTGTCGAAGGATTGAAAAAAAGCGGAACGCTTTTGACGGCTTCCCATGCAGCAGCGCAGGGAAGAACTGTTTTTGCAGTTCCGGGGCAAATCACTTCAGTTTTCTCTGAAGCACCGCATTACCTTTTACAAAATGGAGCGAAATTTGCCTTTTCGACTAAAGACATTCTTGACGAATTGGATTTAGAAGTTAAAGTAGATAAGGAAAAAGTATCGAAGATTTTACCTGGAAATCCTGAAGAGAAAAAGATATTCGAAATTTTAGAAGGTGAGTCTTTGCATCTTGACGAGATTGCTAGAATAACTCAAATTGATATCTCACGCATTTGCTCTGTTATCGTTTCGATGAGATTAAAAGGAATGGTAAAAGAGGTGGGTGCAGGAGTATATAAGAAAATTTAAAAGGCAAAATTCAAAGTGCAAAAATACAATTTAAAATTAAAAATTTTAAACTCTGAATTGCAATTTTTATTGAATTTCTTTGCGAAAACCACGGATTTAGTCAGTGGATGAAGCAAGAATCCAATCTCGTCGACAAAATACCATGGGCTTTAGCTCGTGGCAATTTATCTTAACCTGTTATGGATTTAATTGTTGTAGAAAGTCCCACTAAAGCAAGAACTTTATCCCGTTTTTTGGGGAGCGGTTACTCTGTCGAGGCGACATCTGGACATATTAAGGATTTGCCGAAGAGTAAACTTGGGATCGACATTGAACACGATTTTAAGCCTGATTATCAAGTTGTTGAAAAAAGACTTGTTAATATTGCCAAAATAAAATCCGCCGCAAAAAAAAGTAGCCATATTTTTATTGCTACAGATCCTGACCGGGAAGGCGAGGCAATAGCCAGTCACGTTTATGATGAGTTGCATGCAGTTGGGGATAAGCCAAAAAAATCGGAAAAGAATGGAAAAATCCGCAGGATTGTCTTTCATGAGATCACTAAGAGCGCTGTTGAAAACGCCATAAATAACCCACGCAATGTGGATAAAAACTTAGTTGATGCGCAAATTGCCCGACGTGTCCTCGATAGATTGGTAGGTTACAAACTCTCTCCGGTTTTGTGGAAAAAGATTAGGCGCGGACTTTCTGCTGGACGTGTTCAGACAGTGTGTGTCAGATTGATCGTTGAGAGGGAACGTGAGATACAGGTATTTAAAAGCGAAGAATACTGGGAGATTTTTTGTCAGCTCAAACAAATGAACAACCAAACGAGTGCGGTTGAATTTACCGCACAGCTAAGCAAAATAAAAGATAAAAAAGCAGAAATAATAAATAAAGACCAAGCCGATAAAGTTGTAAGAGACCTTAAAACTTCGGATTATAAAGTTTTGGAGGTTTCCAAAAAGGAAGTTCACAAAAATCCCTACCCACCCTTTACAACTTCAACGATGACACAAGCGGCGTCAAGGTTGTTTGGATGGTCATCAAAGAAAACGATGAGTGTTGCCCAATCTTTGTATGAAGAAGGACTAATCACATATCACCGAACCGATTCGACGAGTATCGCACAAGAGGCAGTAACGAAAGTCAGGAGTTTTATCAGGTCGAAGTATGGTGATAAATATCTGCCCGATAAACCACGCTTTTACAAAACCACCTCCAAAGTTGCGCAGGAGGCACACGAAGCAATCAGGCCCACGAATCTCAATTCGAGACACGAGATGAAAAACAGTCGATATGAAAGGGAAGGTGAAATGTTGTACGCTCTGATTTGGAAACGCTTTGTTGCCTGTCAAATGGCGGCGAGTGTATACGACAATACAATAATTGACGTACTTGCGAAAGCTAAAGCGTTAGTTTCATCCGAGTACCTTCTTCGAGCCTCTGGTCAGGTGATGAAGTTTGATGGGTGGAAAACACTTTTTGAAAAGTCGACAAAAGAAAAATCGCCTGGTGCTGAGGAGTTTGAAGCACAACTTCCCGAAGTTGTTTCCGACGAACCTTTGGACCTCGTAAAAGTTGTTCCACAGCAGAAATTTACACAACCTCCTGCGAGATACACTGAAGCAGCTCTTATTAAAATTCTTGAGAAGTTAGGAATTGGCCGTCCCTCGACTTATGCCCCGACAATCAACACAATTCAGATTCGAAATTACGTTGAAAAAACAGAAGGGAAATTTATTCCGACCTCAATTGGTTTTGCGGTTAACGACTTTTTAGTTTCTCAATTTCCCAACGTTTTTGAGTATGAATTTACGGCGTCAATGGAGGAAAGTCTTGATAAGGTTGCAAATGGAAATGAAGAATGGGTGCGGTTAATTTCCGATTTTTATAAACCATTTAGTAAAAGATTAGAAGAAGTTGACAAGAAAGCGAAAAGAGTTGCAATTGAAGCGGAAAAGACGGGAGAAAAATGTCCAGAGTGCAAAAAGGGCGAGGTGATTATCCGTTTGGGAAGATTTGGCAAGTTTTTATCCTGCAGTCGCTTTCCAGAATGTAAATATACAGGGAAATATGTGAATAAAGTTGGTGTGAAATGCCCCGAGTGCAAGCATGGAGATGTCGTTTTGAAAAATACAAAAAAAGGGAGGAAGTTTTTTGGTTGTAGCCGTTACCCCAAATGTAAATGGGCAAGTTGGCGCAAACCAAACTAGTTGTAGGAAGTAAGAAGTCGGAAATAAGACGTAAGAAGCATGAAGATAGAAATAAGAAGTAAGAGGTAAGAAGGATGGTTGTCTTGGAGGTATAAGCAGATTATGAAATCAAAGACTCTGTCTCTGAAAAAATATCAAAAGCTGGTTAAAACTACTGCGAAAGTGGATTATCAGAAAAAGGAAGACGAGATTGTGAATTGGGGCTTGGGTGTTACGGGGGAAGCTGGAGATCTGGCGGGGTGCATTAAGAAAACCGTCTTTCACAAAAATGACCAAACTGCCGGCGTTCGTGAGAACGTTGGCGATACGATGTGGTATTTGGCTATGATTTGCAATTTCTACGGTTGGAATTTCGAGGAGGTTTTGTTTGAGAATATTTTGAAACTAAAAAAAAGGTACTCAAAGTGTTTTTCCTCAAAAGAAGCCTCAAGGGGTGGAACAAGAATTGATTGGAACGAGAAATAATCCGGAAATCTATTTAATTTTCTTCTTGAATTTATTGAATTTCTCTGCGAAAACCACGGACTTTAGTCCGTGGATGAAGCAAGAATCCAATCTCGTCGACAAAATACCATGGGCTTTAGCCCGTGGTAGTTTATTTTTTCAAGCGATTATTTTTTTCAAGCGATTATTGTGATAGTTGATGTCTGCCGAGGCGGTGGAAATTTTGTCACTTGAGGAGCTTGAAAGACGCTTCATTTATTCGGATAAAAACGTTGATGTTAAGAGCGTCAGGACGACAATCGGTTTAGATTTTAATGGTAGTGGTCAAATTAATCCCAATCTTCCTATTGAAGAAAAGGTGAGGCAGTACAGTCTTCTTAAGAGACTTGGTGCCTTGCGCGATGGTGACCTTGAGGCTTTTCGTAGTTCTACAAAACATGAAGAGAATCCATGGCAGATAAAGAACTGTCCGGAACATGGGGCATGGTATCACGATGTGTTTGGATGCATGCATCATGAACATACCGATGGACTGCATAGCGATTTACCTCCAATGGATAAAGCTCCTAGAGACTGAATCAAATTTTTTCGTAGACTTCGAAGTTGTAAGGATAGGGGTTGTTTTCGTCTTTTTCGTGTTTTTCCTCCGAAATTAATTTCCATTTATTAGGTTCGATTTCGGGAAAAAATGTGTCACCGTCAAAATTGTGGTGTATTTTTGTGATGTACAACTTGTTCGCAACCCCGATGAATTGTTTATAGACGGAAGCCCCACCGATGATAAAAACTTCCGGCTCTTTTTTTGCACTGGCAACACGCAGCGCTTTTTCAATCGAAGTAACGATGATGCAGCCTTCGCTTTTGTAGTTTTCGTCAAAAGTCAAAATGATATTCGTCCTTCCGGGGAGGTTTCTACCAATTGATTCATGAGTATTCTGTCCCATGATAATGCAATGGCCCGTTGTCGTTTCTTGAAAATGTTTAAGGTCTGCCGGCAGTTGCCATGGAAGTTTGTTTTTATTTCCAATGACGTTGTTTTCGGCTACAGCTGCAATGATGGAAATTATCATAATATCATTATACCGAAATATCAGCTTTGATGGGTGGATGGAATTTATAATTTACAAGTTCAAAATCCTCAAATTTAAAATCAAAAAGCGATTTAACCTTGGGATTGAGTTTCATCTTTGGTAACTTATATGGTTTGCGTTTGATCTGCTCCTTTGCCTGTTTAACGTGATTTAAATATAGATGCGTGTCTGCAAGCGCCATCACCAAATTTCCAGGTTTATATCCTGTAACTTGAGTGACCATTAAAGTCAGAAGTGCGTAACTGGCGATATTAAACGGAAGACCTAAAAAAGTATCAACCGAGCGTTGATACATCATGCACGAGAGTTTATTTTTAGAAACATTAAACTGGTACATCACATGGCACGGCGGAAGCGCCATTTTGTCAATTAACGGTGCGTTCCATGCATTGACGATCAACCTTCGGCTTCCGGGATATTTTTTGATTTCTGAGATGACATTTGACAGTTGATCAACGCCGGAAAAATTTCTCCATTGGACACCGTAAAAAGGCCCGCACTCACCCCACTTTTCAGCGAATTTTCCGTTGGATTTTATTTTTTCGATAAAGTTATTTTTTTCATCCAACCATTTTTGGCCGTACATCGGAAATTTTCTTTCAAGTTTGTTTGCTTTCAAATAATTTTGATACGGCCATTCATTCCAAATATTGACTCCGTTTTGGACAAGGTAACGAATGTTAGAATTTCCTGAGATCATCCAAAGAAGTTCGTAAATAATTCCTTTGGTAAACATTTTTTTTGTGGTTAAAAGCGGGTAGCCTTTGGAAAGATCAAATGTTAAAAGTCTTCCGAAGACTTTTTTGGTGCCGGTTCCCGTGCGTTCGTGGTGTTCGACAACACCATTTTCCAAAATGTCGGAGAGTAAATTTTGGTATTGCAACATTTCTTCTTTTTACTATTATATTAGCGGTAGGGGAAAGTAAAGTCCCAAAGTGTTTCAAATATTATTTGGGTTTTAAGGTAATTTGTATGGCAAAGAGTATTGTTTTAGAGGGTCCTGAAGGTGTAGGAAAAACTACACAAGCTTCTCTGTTGGGTTATCTTCTTGAGGAGTATGCAAAGTTACCGATATTGCGTGTTAGAGAACCAGGTGGAACTCCAGTTGGCGAAGCTATAAGAAGTGTTTTGTTTACATCAGAGTTTAGAAATATGGACGCCACAACAAATGTTCTTCTGTTTTCAGCTTCAAGAAACGAAGTGTTGGTAAACAAGGTTAAACCGTGGTTGGAAGAAAATCCGACAGGTATTTCCATTGGAGATAGAGATTGGTGGTCAACGATAGCACTTCAAGCTAGTGATGGGGCTGATCCTGGTTATATTGAGGCAACTCAAAAACCTTTTATGTGGTACCCAAACAGAACTTACTATTTGGATTTGCCTGCAGAGGAATCTATCGTAAGAGTTAGAATGGCAAAAATTAAAGAAGGAGTTAGAAACTGGAGAGATGATGTACCTATAGAAACATACAGGGAAATTAGGGAAAATTATTTATCTTTAGTTAAAAAGTGGCAAGATAAGGTATGTTTGGTAGATGCATTTAAGGATCCCTGGAATGTAACCTTTGATATAGTTAGAGATTTACTATTGGAAATGAAGACGGAGGAGCCCACTCGTGAATTGGCGACAGATTTGTTGAAAAATTTTAATTATTCTACACTTCGAAAAATAGCTGATAAAGCAAATGATGAAGGCAGGGTCCCTTATTCCCGTTTAAGCAGGGATGCCGAACTAGAAAGAGAGGTTAGAATTAAGGAAGGGTTTTCTGAACAAGGACAACTTAGAGAAAAAATGTATAAAGATTGGGAAAATCTTGGTTTGGTTAGGCCTAGAATTAATACAGAGCATGAAAGATGATAATTCGTTATAATAAGTTTTATGGATAAGATTTTAGCCTCACTAAAAAAGAAGAAAAAAGGGCAAAGCGAAACGTTTATACAGTGCGGTAGCAGTGCTAAGTTTTAATTGGTATCTATGAAAAAACAAGATGAGTTATTCAGATTGATTAAGTTAGAGGAGAAACGTCAACGCGATACGCTTATGATGATCCCTTCGGAAAATTATACATACCCCGAAGTGAGAGCCGCTGTCGGATCGATTTTGATGCATAAGTATGCGGAGGGACAACCAAGGCGCCGCTACTATCAGGGAAATGAAATAGTTGATCAGGTGGAGAGTTTATGCGAAGATCGGGCGCTTGAGGCTTTTCAATTATCTCCTGACAAATGGTCGGCTAATGTTCAACCACACTCGGGATGTCCTGCAAATTTGGCGGTTTATAATGCCGTTTTGGAAGTAGGCGATAAGATTATGTCGATGTATCTGCCTGACGGGGGGCATTTGTCTCACGGATGGCAACTTCCCGACAAAAAAGTAACCCTGGTGTCAAAGATTTATAATGTTGAGTTTTATAAACTTGATCCGGTTACGAGGCTTTTGGATTATAATGCGATTGAAGAACAAGCAATAAAATACAAACCGAAAATGATGATTTCCGGTGGGACAGCATACCCCCGGGAAATTGATTATAAAAGATTATCGAAAATTGCTCACAGAGTTGGGGCGTATTATCTTTCAGATATAGCTCACGAGGCGGGGTTGATTGCAGCCGGTGCTTGTAAATCGCCATTTCCCTATACAGATTTTGTGACGATGACGACCCATAAAACTCTGCGCGGCCCGAGAGGCGCAATAATATTTTGTAAAAAAGAATTTGAAGAAGCAATTGATTTTTCAATAATTCCTGGGTTGCAGGGTGGACCGCATCTACATTCAATTGCCGGAATTGCAGTGGCTTTGGAAAAAACAAAAACACCGGAGTTTAAAAAGTATGCGTTTCAAACTGTTAAAAATGCAAAAGAGTTGGCAAAATATTTTTCGGAAAAAGGTTTGGATGTGGTTTCGGATGGAACTGATAAACATTTGGTCCTTCTGGATTTGCGCAAAAATAAGACTAACGGTTGGGTAGTCGCCTGGGCACTGGAGGCAGCCGGAATAGTTGTCAACCGCAATACGGTTCCTAATGAAACGGCTACACCTTTTTATCCATCAGGTCTGCGGATGGGATCGCCTGCGTTAACTGTAAGAGGAATGAAGGAAAGGGAAATGAAGTTGATCGCTGGTTGGATTTATGAAATAATTCAAAAATATTCAAATATTCAGACCCCTTCCGAAAAAGACGCTCGCAAAACGTTCGTTTCCGGTTTTTATAAAAGAATTGAAAAAGACAAACTGCTGAATGATATTAATAAAAAGGTGGTCTCACTTTGCCGTAAATTTCCGGTTTAATTTATCGAGATTATCGTTTGACAAACTTGTTGGCTGAAGGATGACAACCTCAATGGCACTTTACCCGTAGGCAGTTTGTGACAATTAACAGCGCTTCTTTAAAATGAAACCTTTAATTCTTCAACAATCTTGATTTACTCGCCGGTCTTTTGATAACCGTCGAATTTTTCCGCGATTTGCGGATTGATCATTTTTAGGATACTCAGGCCTTTAACTCTAATATCAAGGGAATTTACAACGTTATCCACTGCTGCGGTTGGTAACCAAGTATCGATTTCCAACGCGACTTTTTCAGCTTCTTCTGCCGACGCCCCGGCTTTCACCAGGCCGCTGATAATTTTTCCTCTGTCGAAATCCTCCAAAATGCCATCTTTTTTCTGGACTTTATACATTTTTTATCACCCCCTCCCAGAGATAAGTTCTTTAGGCTACCTCTCGGGATCCCGTGAGGTGTTTATATGAATATATCTCATTGAGACTTTTTGAAATACCTATTTTTTTAGTTTATCACAATCGGGGTCGAGAAATGTTAAAATACGCTTATGACGGATTTTTTTGACGGACGAGCATATGCTCAGGAAAAAGAAGAAAAACTGAAGGGTTTGGTTTCATCTTTGAAAAAAAAAGGAATAACACTAAAGTTGGTCTCGCTAATTATTGGTGACGATCAGAGTTCGATACTTTATCAACACTTAAAAAAGAAAGCTGCAGAGAGAATTGGGGCGGAATTGGAGATAATAAATTTGAAATCCGAGGCAAAGACGGAGACGATAGCCCAAATGATTCGGGATAAAAATAGTGATAAGACGGTGCATGGCGTTATGATTCAGCTTCCTCTTCCTGACAACTTTTCCAAAGACGATAGAAATGATTTGATCTACGCAATCGACAGAAATAAAGATGTTGATGGTTTGCGAAAAGACAGTATGTTTACGGCTCCGGTTGTCCGTGCAGTTTTTGACGCTCTCGGGTCACAAGATAAATCTTTGAAAGTGGCTGTTGTTGGCGCCTATGGATTTGAGGGTAAAAAAATAACCGGGAAATTTAAAGAAATGGGTTTTAAAAATCTATTTGAGATCGGTCGGGCAAGTTCTGGATATGAAACACTTTTACGTCAGGCAGACATTGTTGTAAGCACAACAGGACGTCCATCTCTGATAAAACCTGAAATGATTAAAAAAGGCGTGGTTTTGATTGACGTTGGTTCACCCGTTGGCGATATCGCAAAGGATTGTTACGACAAAGCCTCGTTTGTTTCTCCTGTTCCTGGAGGTATTGGTCCAGCAACGATTGCAAATTTAATAGAAAACATGGTAGAAGGGGTAAAATAGCCTCTACTTTACCTCAATATTGGCCTTTCTTTACTTTAAATACTGAGGATGAAAGCCTTCTTACCTTACAACTTGTAGACTAAGTTTCAGATAATCAATTTTATCGGTGTATCTTTTTATCCGTTTATCACTAGCATTCACCGGATTTAGAGCACAGTAGCGGGCAATAAAATCTTTTTGATTGAGACGCGGTATTTTCCAACAATCTCAGTTAGATTGAGTTATTGTGTTAAATAAAGTTTTTCGGTATAATGACACAGTTTTAATCACATCAGCCTGGCCTTCTGGATCTTTCAACCTGGCTCAGGGTTAGGATAAAGCTTCCGGCTGGTGGACGAAATTAAGAAGGCATTTTCGTATCGAGCTTTATATTTCTATTTTATGCAGAAGATTTCGCTTGAAAAACTAATTCAGGGGGGTGCCCATTTCGGACATCAAGTTCGCCGTTGGAATCCGAAAATGGCGGAATACATTTACAGCAGTCAGAAAAATGTTCACCTTTTTGACTTAACGAAGACAAAAAATTGTTTGGAGGCAGCTTTGGAAGAAATAAAAAAAGCTTCAAAACAAGGTAAAAAAATTCTCATCGTTGGAACAAAAAAGCAGGTCAAAGACAAGGTTGAAGAAGTCGCGAAGGAATGCGGCGTTTTTTATGTCAATGAAAGGTGGCTGGGTGGAATACTAACTAATTTTGAGCAAATTAAAAAATCCGGTGTGAAATTGGCGAAACTCAAAAAAGGTCTAGAAAGTGGAGAATTCTCAAGGTACACAAAAAAAGAAAAACTTTTAATTGATCGTGAAATCCAGAGGCTTACTAGATATTTTTCCGGCATTCTCCAAATGGAAAGTTTGCCCGATCTTCTGATAGTAATTGATATCCGCAAAGAAAGGGGTGCGATTTTGGAAGCAAACTTCAAGGGGATAGAGACGATCGCGGTTGTTGATACAAACTGTGATCCGACGCTTGTAACATATCCGATCCCGATGAATGACGATGCAAAAAAGGCACTTGATTATGTGCTTGACCTTGTCAGAGAAGCAATTATGGAAGGTAAAGGGAAGTTACAAATTAGTAAAGCTGCGAACGGGGTGAAAAACCAAGATAAAAAAAGTAAAAAAGTCGCCAACGGAAGTGAAGAGAAAAACTAAATAAGTATGAAAATATCAATTGATGATATAAGAAAGCTTCGAGAAGAAACAGGTGCCCCGGTTATTCGTGTTAAAAAGGTTTTGGAGGAACAAAAAGGTAATCTCAAAAAAGCATCCGAAATTTTGAAGAAGGAAGGTTTCGAAAAGGCGGCAAAACGGACTGGACGCGAAACAAAATCCGGTATTTTATCATCCTATTCACACCACACGCAAAAAGTTGTTGGTATTGCCGAGATTTTTTGTGAGACGGATTTTGTGGCACGCAATGAATTGTTTCAACAGTTGGGGAGGGATCTTGCGATGCAGGTTGCCTCAATGGGGGAAAAAGATTTTGAAAATCAGGAATTTATCAAAGACCCTTCAAAAAAAGTCTCGGATTTAATTAAAGAAGTCATCGCCAAAACCGGAGAAAATTGCAAGTTGGGAAAAGTAATGAAAATCGAGTTAGGGAAATAGCTTCTTGAAAGGTGTGTAGCAACCGATATAATATTCTTTAGAATATATGGATGAAGCCTCGATACGCTCCAAGATGAACCAAGTTATTTCCATGATGACTTCTGATCTTGGATCGTTGCGAACTGGAAGAGCAACACCAGCTTTGGTTGATGATTTGAGTGTTGTTGTTTATGGTGGTCAACAAAAATTAAAGATTAAAGAACTGGCTAGTATTTCTACGCCGGATCATCAAACTTTAGTCATCGACCCTTGGGACAAGTCGATAATCGGAGAAATCAGACAGGGAATCTTGGCCGCAAATGTCGGAATGAATCCTTCGGTTGACGGACAAATTATCCGCATCTCTTTTCCTCCGATGACGACTGAAGACAGGGAAAAATGACTGGGGAGAAAAAGAAAGAGGAGTTACTTCAGATTTAATCCGTTTTTTTGTTTGAATCAAGCTTGTCTAACATATTCTTAAAAAACGACTCAGGGAAAAGTATAACTTTTTGGGTATGTACGACTTTGTCTCGAATAATCAATTCGTTGTTGGGATTATCTCGTAATACACCTTTCAGATATGAGTAGTACGCCACTGCACGCTTGATAATTTCGGCTGGGGATACATTCTCATCAACAGCTTGTTCATGAAGCAGATCATTGAACCGTTGTGAGAAAGTGATTTTATATTCATGAACTTTTTCTTTCATGGCTGAAATTATAGCAGATGTGTTTCAGATATTTCATTAAACTATTTTCAAACAAAAATTGATATTCTTATTTGGCATTGATGGCTTGTGTGTTACACTTTTATGGTTATGGTTAGACGAAAATTATGTTATCGAGCATTTTAAATATTTCGGGTTTGCTGGATGTTATTCGTTTTGTAGTTGTGCTTTCAGTTCTTGTACTTGTTCATGAGCTTGGACACTTTTTAGCTGCCAGAAAAAATGGCATTTGGGTTGAGGAGTTTGGAATCGGATTTCCCCCAAGAGTTTGGGGTAAGAAGGTTGGCGAGACGCTTTATTCTGTAAATTTAATTCCTCTGGGGGGATTTGTGCGCCTGCACGGCGAACAAACTGAAGAGGGTGTGACAAAACCTGAACGAGCCTTCATCAATAAAAGTAAAAAAGTGAGATTTTTTGTGCTTGTTGCAGGCGTTTTGATGAATTTCCTCTTAGCCGTTTTGTGCTTTTCGGTTTATTACAGCTTTGTCGGTGTTCCCCGAAAAACCGGGGAGGTTTTAATTTCTGCAATTATACCCGGTTCTCCTGCAGACCAGGCAGGGCTGAAACCTTCCGAGGTTATTGTTTCGGCGGGTGGAATAAAAATAAACAGTGTAACGCAGTTTTCTGAAATTGTTCAGCTGCGAAAGGGAACGGAAATGGCAATTGAAGTTCAACCAGATGGTGGCGGAAATTTGAAGACCGTCAATATTACTCCAAGAGTTGACGTTCCCCAAAATGAAGGACCGTTGGGAGTTTTGATTTCAGATACGGAGCTGTATTTTCCAGTTTGGTGGCAAAGACCATTTTTGGGAATCTATTACGGCATAGGCGATGCACTTTACTGGGGTGGACAGATTGTCTCGGGATTGTATCTGATGGTAAGAAATTTATTTATGGGAACGGCGCCGAAAGATATCGCGGGGGTAGTTGGAATCTATGCGATGACAACCGAGGTTGCAAAGTTGGGGGTTTTGGAGTTGGTGAATTTTGTTGGGATTATTTCTGTCAATTTGGCGATCGTCAATTTCCTCCCGATTCCGGCACTTGATGGAGGCAGGTTTATTTTTATTATTATCGAGCGGGTTTTCGGAAAGAAGGTTGTTCCGAAAGTTGAAGCTGCGATTCACGGCGCAGGAATGATTGCATTGCTTTCCCTTTTTGCTTTAATAACTTTTGTAGAAGTCAGACGTTTAGTTTCTGCGGGTGGCAGCCTTCAGGGATTTTTAGAAAACACATTAAAGTAATTCAAATTTATTCAATCTTCCTGAAAACCGTGGACTAAAAGTCCACAGATGAATGGGAGGGGTCTTAGCCCTCGGTAGTTTATTAAGTGTCGATTAATGGTTTTTTAACTGTTATAATCTTCATAGTTTATGCTTCAATCTAAGTTATTTCCTAAGACCAAGAAATCTGCTCCAAAAGATGCGGAAAGCGTAAATCACAAACTCTTAGTTCGCGGTGGTTTTATTGATCAACTGATGGCTGGAAGTTGGACACTTTTACCTTTGGGATGGAAGGTCATAACAAAGATAAATCGAATTATTCGTGAGGAAATGAATGCGATTGGGGCGCAGGAAATGCTAATGCCCCTTCTTCATCCGAAAGAAATTTGGAATGAGACCGGCCGTTGGGACAAAGCTTCAGAAATCTTATACAAGCTCAAAGGTCAAAACGAGAAAGAGTACGCGTTGTCTTTTACGCACGAGGAAATTGTTATGGACTTGCTTCGTAAAAACATTCAGAGCTATCAGGATTTGCCGGTTTACGTTTATCATTTTTCTACGAAGTTTCGCAATGAACCGCGAGCGAAATCCGGTATTTTGAGGGGCCGCGAATTTATGATGAAGGATTTGTATTCGGCTCACGTAACGGAGGCCGATATGCTTGACTACTATGAAAAAGTAAAAGAGGCATACGGTAGGATTTTTTCAAAACTTGGATTTGATTTTCGAATTGCTGAAGCTTCTGGTGGCGTCTTTACTGACCGGCATACCCATGAGTTTCAGGTATTGTCAGACGCCGGTGAGGATACAATCTACTTTTGTGATAGGTGCGGCTACGGCGAGAACAAGGAAATCTTTCAAGGAAAGGTTGGCGACAAGTGTCCGAAGTGCGACGGACATTTTGTGGAAAGTAGGTCAATTGAAGTAGGAAACATTTTTCCACTTGGAACTATGTATGCGGAAAAGATGGGAGTTTTATATACCGATCACGATGGAAAGAAAAATCCTGTTTGGTTTGCCAGTTATGGAATTGGGCCGACGCGGGTGATGGGAACTTTGGTTGAAATTAATCACGATGACAAAGGAATTGTTTGGCCAAAACAAGTGGCACCGTTTGACGCTCACATAATAGAACTCAAAAGTCAAAATTCAAAACTCAAAACTGAAGAAATTTATTATAATTTGCACGAAGCAGGTATTGATATTTTATGGGATGATAGAGCTGTTTCAGCAGGAGAAAAATTCGCCGACGCCGATTTGATTGGAATTCCTGTGCGGTTGGTTGTTTCAGAAAAGACGGGGGACAAAATTGAGTGGAAGGAAAGAAAAGGGAAAGAATCTGAGCTTAAAACTTTCGATGAAGTAGTAAGAAGACTTAAGGGATAATTATTTTGCAATAATCGATCTCCGTCCTCTTTGTGGCGCTTCTTGATGTTTCGGCTGGTATTCTTTTAAATTTACACACTTAGCTTTAAGGTCTACTTTTTTGCGTTGCCAAAGTCTTAAACCGTTGCATTTTCTGGTAATGTTACCAACCTCAAATATTTCTTTTGCAGGCTTAGTTGCACGCAATTTGGACGGGTCTATAGAGCCCCCATGCAAGTCTTTCGAGGCGATTACAAATTGTTGCTCAGTTAATACAACACTATGGGTTTGTGCGAATCTGCAGTTACGACAAAGAAATTCACTCATGCTCGGAATTATATTATAGTTATTAAATATCTTCAAAAATATATTCTGAATGATACAATATGGAACGTAGCCGGTTGAGGTATGACTAAAAGAAAAATAGTAGTTGTGGGTGGCGGAACGGGAACATTCACCGTTTTGACAGGTCTAAAAAAGTTTCCTCAAATTGAACTTTCAGTAATTGTTTCGATGATGGATGATGGAGGTAGTAACCGTGTGCTTCGAGATGAGTTTGGACTTTTACCGACATCCGATATAAGACAGTGTATTGTTGCCCTTTCCGAAGAAAAACCGGGAGATCTTTTGCGTAAACTGTTTACTTATAGGTTTAACGCAGGAACCGGAATTTCCGGTATGACTTTTGGAAATCTGTTTATGGCGGCACTTGCTGACATCTACAAAGATCAGGAAGTGGCAATCGAAAAAACATGCGAATTTTTAGATGTTTCTGGGAAAATTATTCCTGTGACTTTTGACAAAACTCATCTTGTGGCGCGTTATGAAAATGGTAAACAGGTGATGGGTGAGCACATTATAGACGAGCCGGAAGATTCGGAGTTGGCGAAATGTAGAATTGTTGAGCTTGAGGTTTTTCCGCAGTGCACTCCTAATCCTAAGGCGATAAAACAAATTTTAGATACAGATTATATTGTTTTTGGGCCAGGTGATCTTTACACGAGTATTCTCCCTAACATTTTGGTCCCGGGAATTGCCGAAGCAATAAGAAAGTCGTCCGCGAAAAAAATATTTGTTATCAATTTGATGACGAAATACGGACAGACAAATAATTTTAAAAGTTCTGATTTTTTACAAGAGCTGGAAAAATATTTGGGAAGAGGTGTCATAAAATACTGTTTAGCGAATAAAAGTAAAAAATATCCCAGGAAAGTTTTAGAAAGGTACAAATTAGAAAAAGCAAAGCCTGTAGAAGACAATTTGAAAGAGACAAAAAAATTAAAAGTGGTTAGGGGCGATTTTGTCTCGAGTACGGTCTACGAAAAATCCCAAAGCGACACTTTACGAAGAAGCCTTATCCGTCACGATTCGGACAAATTGGCAAAGGCAATTCTAAAAGTAGTTCAAGAAAATTAATTTCTCCTCTTGTTCTTCAATTTTGATAAATTTATACTTATCCAAGATGGCAGACACAGATGATTGCATCTTTTGCAGAATCGTTAAGGGTCAGGATCAAACAAGTATCGAAAAGGTAACTGACCGCGTTGTCGTCGTTCAGGATGTCAGGCCAATTGCTCCGATACACCTTTTGATTATTCCCAAACAACACATTAGAGACATCCGTGACGCGGAACCTTACTTATGGGACGATATAAGAAAAGTCGTGACAGAAATTGCAAGCGAACGAAAACTATCCGGCTTCAGAATTACCACCAATGCCGGTGATGCCGCGATGATCCCGCATATGGTGATCCACATGCTTGCCGGTATTACCAGTGACCGGGCGATATAAATTTGTGGTAAACTCTCCATACAATGGACAAAAATTGCGTTTTTTGCAAAATTGTCAAAGGAAAAATTCCATGTCATAAAGTGTGGGAAGATGAAAAGCATATCGCTTTTTTGTCGATCTTTCCAAATACAGAAGGCTTTACAGTAGTTGCTACAAAAAAACATCTGCCTTCATACCCTTTTGAAAACAGCGACAAGGTTTTAACCGATTTAGTAATTGCTTCGAAAAAAACGGCAAAGGTTTTGGATAATTACTTTACGGATGTTGGTCGTTGCGGAATGTTTTTTGAAGGATTTGGAGTGGACCATATTCACTCAAAACTTTTCCCGATGCATGGTACGGCAGACATGGCTAAGTGGAAACCTATTGAAAGTAATATGCCCGAAGTATATTTCGATAAATACCCAGGTTATTTATCTTCACACAATTCAAAACGTGCCAATGATGAAAAACTTTCCAAACTAGCGGAAAAGATTAGAAAAAGTGTAACACGGAAAAAATGATCAAAGACTCGCTTACAAAACAAATTGGGGAAGCTCTCAAAGCACATGATGAACTTCGTTTAACTACACTCCGGATGCTTTTAAGCGCCCTTAACTACGAGTTTATTGCAAAGCAGCACGAGCTTAACCAGGATGAGGAAATTGCCGTTGTTCGCCGGGAAGTAAAAAAACGAAAAGATACAGTTGAAACTTACAAATCCCTTATTAAAAACGACCCCGTTCATGTTCAGGAAAAAATTGATAAGGAGCAAAGCGAGATAAAAATTTTAAGCGAATACCTGCCGGCTGAAATTGATGAAGGAAAGTTGAATGAAATTATTGATAATGTGATGACGGAAACTCAAGCCAAAGAGATGAAAGATATGGGGAAGGTAATTGCGCTAGTCAAATCAAAGGTGGGGGGTGCTGCCGACGGAGCCAGAATTGCGGAAATTGTTAAATCGAAACTTCAGTAACGGTTTGTCTTGTTGGTGAAAAGATGTGTGACAATTGTGTCGTCTTTTGAAAAAACGGTTTAGACAAGCTGCGGATTAAATATGATTAAAGTGTACGTTAAAAAACAAGGGAGTTACCCAATTTCGTCACCGAAGTTAAAAAAGACGTTGGCGGACTTTTTTGCCTCCCAGGGGATTGTTTCCGAATCTGATGTTCATATTTTGATTGTTAACAAAAATGAGATGATGGATCTGGGCAGGAAGTATTTATCCAAAAAAGACTCGGTCCACAATGTTCTTTCTTTTGTAACAGCGGAGGCCAAACAACCTTTTGTCGAGCCACCAGATAAGATTTTGCACTTGGGTGATATTGCTGTTTGTTATCCCATTGCCGCAGCCGATGCAAGTATAGAAGGTATTTTAGTTGAAGAAAAAGTCATTGAACTTCTAATTCACGGGGCTTATCATTTGTTAGGAAAACATCACGAGTGAGCGTTTTTATGTCGCAAGGTTTTTCAAATAGCTGCAATTGGAATTTATGACAACTTTGTATCTAAAATACCGCCCGCAAAAAATTAGCGAACTTGATTTGTCGGATGTCCGCGATCTGCTTTCAAAAATTGTTTCTTCGGGAAAGATCCCTCACGCGTTTTTATTTGAGGGTCCACGCGGGTCCGGTAAAACTTCAGCGGCTCGAATTATTGCGAAGGTTTTAAATTGTACCAATCTTTCAAAAGATGGCGAGCCGTGCAACGAGTGCGAGCAGTGTGTTTCGATTACAAAAGGAACCAACATTGATGTGATTGAAATGGACGCGGCGTCGCATAGGGGAATTGACGACATCAGACTGGTTCGCGACTCAGTAAAACTGTCTCCATCAAGTGCCAAAAAGAAGGTTTATGTTATCGACGAGGCTCACATGTTGACTACCGAAGCTTCAAATGCGCTTTTAAAGACTTTGGAAGAGCCTCCTGGCCATGTTGTCTTTATTCTGGCAACGACAAATCCGGAAAAGCTAATCGACACGATCAAGTCGCGTACGGTAAGGATAAATTTTAATAAGGCGACAGTTGCCGAAATCGTGAAGTCACTGACCAATGTTGTTACTAAAGAGAAACTTGCGTACAAAAACGAGGTGTTGGAGTTGATAGCACAAAATGTCGATGGGTCTTTCCGGGATGCCAAAAAAATTCTCGAGGAGGTTTCGATTAAAGGTCTATTGGATAACTTGGAGAAAGCGCAAAATTATCTTTTTAGTAAGTCTGATTTTAACATTGACGAGTTTTTCGAAAGAATTTATAAAAAGGATTTTCAGGGGTGTATTGAGACTTTGGATGTTGCAGAGAAGTCTGGTGTGCCTGCAAAAGTGGTCTACAAGCAGGTTGTTACAAAACTTAAAGATCTGCTTTTTTCCGTTTCCGATTTTATAAAGGATCCTTCTAACAAATTTGAAAAGCAAAGTGTACTTGCCCTTTCCGATATTTTTATAACATTTTGGGGTAAATATCAAAATGACGTTTCCGATTATATGCCGTTTTATCTTTCCGTCGCAGCATGGTGCGATTCAGAAATTGGAGGGGAAGAAGATAAAAAGGCTCCGATTAAAAAAAATGAAAGACCCCGGTCCGCTGTTGACGAGAATGCAAAGTTAAATCACGACAGTGGAAACGGCGCTGACGCTAATTATCAAACAGATGGCTTAACCCCCCCGCTAGTTAACGGAGAGAATATTTCTGAGGAAGTTTGGAAACAGGTGTTACAGGTTATCAGAGCTAAAAATGCTTCAACCGAAGCGCTTCTTAGGGCTTCGAAGCCGCTGAATTTTGATGGTAAGACATTGTCTTTGGGTGTCTTTTATAAATTTCATAAAGAAAAACTGGAATCAGTTCCTCACAACATTTGTCTTGAGGATTGTTTGCAGGATGTAACCGGAAGTACGGTTAAAGTCGAGTGTTTTTTGACTCAACCTGAGAGTGTTAACGAAACTAAATCTACTAATGGTGTACATGACGCGACAGATGGAGAAGCGAAGCAAAATGGCGCGGGTACACAGGTTCTTTTGTCGGAAACCGAGGACCCCGATCTTGCAAAGCTGGTCGATGAGGTTTTTGGTTGATGGCGGAAACGGTTTTTACTAATTGTTGTGCTTGTGATAGTCGCAATAATTGATATAATTTACTGACAATGTTTGACAAATTTAAACAGGCGCAAAACTTGATGAAGATGCGTTCCCAAGCAATGCAGCTTAAAAAAAAGCTTGAGGCAATTACTCACAGTGAAGAAAAGGATGGATGTAAAGTTGTCGTTAACGGGGCTCAGGAAGTGATAAAGTTGGAAATTGATGGTCAGGAAAGAAGAGATGTTGTTGATCTTATCAATAAAGCTTCAAAAGAGATCCAAAAAGAATCCGCAAAGAAAATGATGGAAGAGGGCGGAGGATTATCAGGACTTCTTGGGGGAATGGGCGGAATGTAACCGTCTATTGAAATTTACACTCGGATAATGCTCGTTCATTTTTATTTTTTGCTAACTGTCTTTTAGCTTGTTTTGGAATTTGCTTGCAAATTTTCGACGGTTGTGTCTGTAAGAACAGCATCTTGATCGAAGTTTGGCTGTTTGACAAGACAGACTCTGCAACTGCTTACTGGAGTATTACCCCGCGCAAGTTGTTTCTCACTTCTAATTGGAGCAAATGGATGCATGCAAAGCGGCAGGAGCATATTTTTGCCTTTAACTAGAAAAAAGCTATTTATGACATAATTGTCGAAGCCACTTGTTGGAGTACAGCATTCATGAGTACAGGAAACGCAGGACGGTCCAACTAAAGTAAACCGTCGTTCTTTCGTATCGTCTAATGGTTGGAGTTCCATCTTGTTCTGGAATATATACTAAACATGCAATAAAATCAATAAGTATGAAAATACCTAAAGCTGTAACTGATTTGATCGACTCTTTTCAAAAGCTCCCGGGAATTGGACCGAAAAGCGCACAACGGCTTGCGTTTTACCTCTTGCACGTTCCACAAACGGAACTTGATTCATTTGCAGAAAGTTTAACAAATCTTAAAAAGAATACGGTTTTATGTTCGGTTTGTAGAAACGTCACCGAGTCTGATCCTTGTCCGGTTTGTTTAGATACGCAAAGAGACATATCGCTTGTAATGGTAATTGAGCAGCCGATTGATCTATTGGCGTTCGAACGTTCCGGCAAATACCGGGGCTTGTATCATGTTCTTCATGGGGTGATAAATCCTTTGGAAAATATTGGTCCGGATGAAATTTTTATCGGTGAGCTCTTTAGCCGTCTTAAAAGTCATGATGGGGAAATTAAAGAGATTATTTTGGCAATGAACCCGACAATGGAAGGTGATGCGACAGCAATGTATATTAGCGCCAAACTCAAAACTCAAAATTCAAAACTCAAAATTAGCAGGCTTGGAATGGGAATTCCAACAGGAGCGGATTTGGAATATGCGGACGAGACGACACTCAACGAAGCAATTTTAGGAAGAAGGGAAATGCAATAGAAAAATCAAAACCCCCATTAGAAAGTTTAAAGACTTCTAACGGGGCAAGCGAAGTTCAAAATGGATATCAAACACAAACAAAAAAAAGATCATCTTGTAAACCGAGTCGTTGGGTCGGCATTTGAGGAAGTGGAAAAGTTTGGTGAAAGTGCCGCAGCACAAATTAGCGCAAATGTGGACTCCAGCCAACCGGATCCGATCGCCGAGGCGATGCAGCAAAAAACAGAAAGTGAGGAAATTGAAAAACAGAACAAAATTGATAGACAACGAAAGTTTATTCAAACACAAGAGCAGCTGAACGAGGAACTGAAAAAAGTACAGACTGAAGATCAGGAAAAAAGAAGGGTTTGGAATGAAGAGGTTGAGCGTCAGTTTAAAATTGTTGGTCCTGGTGAGAGTTTGGAAGAAAAACCTGTTATTCCTTTAACCTCAAAACCAAAGATGGGTCAGATGCGCGGAAGGCCGGGAACAGCCAAGGGCGAAACGGGACCAGAGATCAGAAAAAGTAAGCAGTAGGTTACCGCTAGAAGGAAATAGTTGAAATTGTAAAAATTATTCGTTAGAATGACGTCAAAGTTATGACAATAAATTTTTCTTGTTGTTTTTGCCCGTCGAGTTAGACCATTAGGTTTTGGTTTAACTTGACGAAATTCACCCAGCTTCCGCTGGGTTTTTTCGTTACTGAAGATGAAAAATATTTGCTCGATTTTAAAAAAAGCGGAAAATAAAAAACTATTGGTGGTTTTTCCTCATCCCGATGATGAAAGTTTTGCAACGGGTGGGCTTTTACTTAAAGCCAAGAAATTGGGATTTGAAACACACCTTTTGACTTTAACAAGAGGAGGAGCCGGACGAATTAGTATTAATCCCAAAGGTAAATCGCTTAAAGAAATTAGAAGTGAGGAGCTTTTGCAATCTACGCGAATTTTGGGTGTAGATAATTTGATCCTTACAGATTTTGATGACGGGAAATTAAAGTCAAGAAACGGTTGGTGCAAAGTTGTTGAAAAGTGTCTGTTGAAAATTAAACCGGCAGTTGTTGTGACTTATGATCCAAGTGGCGCTACGGGTCATCCGGACCACATCAAACTCTGTCTGAAAGTTAAAGAAATCGTTTCCAAATTAGACCAAAAATCAAGACCGGTTTTGGTGTGGACAACCTTCTATCCGCAAATTGCACGGCATTTTGTGCCTGGTGAAGTCCGAAACTATTTAGTTGATGCTGATTACGAACTAAAGCTGACATTGCTTGAGGTAATCACGAAATTCAGAGCAATATTGTCGCACAGAAGTCAAAGATATGAAAATCTTTTTGCGATAGTTCTTGGAATGCTAATTGTCAAAAAAGAATGGTATCATAGAGTTGAGCTGGGGCGGCAGTATCCGTACAAGTATATTGATTTTAAAATATGAAGCTTTATAACACTCTGAATCGAAAACTTGAAGAATTTGAGCCAATCAAGCCGGCGAGTGCTGGAGTTTACTCTTGTGGGCCGACGGTTTATTGGAATCAACATATTGGTAATATGTACGCCTTTGTTCAATGGGATCTACTCGTGCGCGGTTTGCGCCACCTTGGGTATCAAGTGAAATGGGTAATGAATATTACCGATGTCGGTCACATGACCGGTGACAATCTTGGGGCAGCCGATACTGGCGAGGATCGGATGGAAAAACGGGCGAAGGTCGAGGGGATTTCGGTTTGGCATATTGCTGACAAGTATACCGCGCAGTTTTTGGATAGCATTGATAAATTAAATATTAAACGACCCGATGTTTTGTGCCGAGCAACCGACAACATTGATGCGCAGATTGATCTGATCAAAAAAATTGAAGAAAAAGGTTTCGCCTATAAAACAAAGACGGGTTTGGTCTTCGATACTTCAAAATTTAAAGATTATGCCAAGTTTGCTAAATTGGACTTGAAAAAGCAGGTTAAGCGTGAGGACGTTGCCGATGATCCCGAAAAGAAAAACCCCTGGGATTTCTTTTTATGGGTGACAGGTCATCCCGAGCATATTATGAAATGGGACAGCCCTTGGGGAGCTGGTTATCCGGGTTGGCATATTGAATGTACCGCGATGTCGACAAAATTTCTTGGCAGTAATTTTGATATTCATACAGGTGGAATTGAACATATTGGAATTCATCATACTAACGAAATTGCACAGGGGTATGCTGCGTTTGGGAAAAGCACGGCCAACTTTTGGCTTCATAATGCCTGGTTGTTGGGTAAAAAAGGTGAGAAATTAAGTAAAAGTCTTGGCAATATCGTGACCGTTTCGGAGCTGGTCGAAAAGGGTTACGATCCAATGGCTTTTCGCTATTTAATTTTGAACTCACACTACCGAAAAGGTTTGAATTTTTCTTACGAGGCTTTGGATTCTGCGACGGCCGCACTTAACAATTTAAGAAGCATTATTTCGAATTTGCGGACAAATCGCGAAAGAACATCGCTTTCTGAAGGTAAGCTGGAAAAAGTCGATAAGTATACAAAAAGTTTTTCAGATGCGCTTAGCAACGATTTGAACACCCCTGAAGCTTTGGCGACTTTATGGAGTGTGGTTAAAAGCAATATCCCGGCAAACGATAAATACGAATTGGTCTTGGATTTTGACACGGTTTTGGGACTAAAACTGGCCGAGGTAACGACAGAAAAAATTGAGATTCCGCAACAGATACTGGAGTTGGCACAAAAGCGGGAGCAACTTCGAAAAGAAGGAAAGTACCAAGAAGCTGATGACATGTTTCCTGCCATGAATAAAAAACTTGCAATTATTTCAACTTCACTTGTGGCTGTTGTTGTTTTCGCTTCGGCCTTTTTTTATTTTTTTGAAAGACTTGGTAGAGTTGAAACCAAACTTTCACAATTAGCCGACTCCCCAAAACAACCGGTAATGTCTGAAAAAACCTCGAGTCAAAACAACAACCCGGATTCTTGTGGAGACGCTTGTAAAGCGGAAATTCAAAAAGAAGTTAAACAAGTAATTTCAAGTATTACACCAATAATCCAAAAGAGTGAAGTTGCGAAAACGCAAACCTCGGTTAAATCTGGGGTAACTTATATTCCGATGGGTTCAACATATGATTCAACTTCGACCGACTGGTATACGATTGATGACACGGCAACGTATATTGACCTGGTTCACGACTACGGCCAAGATGCAACTGTGTCTTGGGAAGCTTCTCTGAAAGTTGACCACGGGAACGGACAAGCGTTTGTCCGTCTTTGGGATGATACGAATAAAATTGGCGTCAATGGAAGCGAGATGGCAACGACTAATAATTCTGAATACCAGATTGTCACAACGGGTGTGATACCACTATGGAAGGGAAGAAACCTTTATAAAGTCCAGATTAAATCATTAAACTCTTTCGTTGTGAGCTATACTGGAGGTAAAATAAGAATTGCGTATTAGAGTATGAAAAAAATTACTTTGTTTGTTGCCTTTGTCTTGTATTTTGTTTTTGCGCAACAGGTTTCTGCACAAAATGCCTCGCGCGAGCAGTTCGCAAAAGTTTATAACGATTACCGTCAGAAGTATGACGAATACCTATCACTCCACGACAAATATGTACTTTCTAAAAAACAGTATGATCAGTACGGAACCTTAACCTCAAAAGAAAATTTGCAGAAGGACCTGCAACAAATGCTTGTGGCGCGAGATAATGTTCTGATTTATTACTACCGCTCCCTTATTTCAAAAATGGACGACAGCTTGGTCACAATGTCAGACCAGAACAAGAGCGACTATACATCAAGATTAAATGATGAGATTAATTGGCTAACTGACCACAGAAACCAATATTACGAGGATGACGTCCTTACCGAATTATCGGCAAAATCCAAAGAGGTTGAGGATCGGGTCAATGCTTTTCAAAAAGGTTTGTATGAGAATTTGTATTACATCGCGCGGGGAAAGTTTGATACTTATGAATTAAGATATGGTGGGCTATACAACGATCTTAACGTTCTGACAGAGAAAATAAAAAATGAAAACAGAGAGGCCTACAAGCTTAGCAATCAAAAAATCAGTACGATTGACCGCTGGTTTTCGGAAATTGGGTTGAAAGCGGAAGAATTGAATAAACTACTCGGCCAGGGTGATATGCAAATTGCTAAGGCGCAAGGAAAGTACAGCTTAAACGTTTACAACGGGTCAGTTTCAATTTTGAACAAGGTAATGGCAGTTTTTATTGACAGGATTATAAAAACAAAAGAAATTATCAATGAGATAAAAGTTTCCGAAAACTAAGATGTATGGTTGAAGTTAAACAAGAAGTTAAAAATAACGTTCCCGTTCCTCCAGAAATACCGAAGGAGTCTGATCCGAAACTTTCTGTTGCAGTTAAAGGTTTGGTCAATGAAGGAGTTTCGTTTGTTGTAAACGGGCCGAAGAAAAATGACAATCCAGCTGGCGAAAAAGTTTCCGGAACAAAGCCGCCTGCCTTTGAAGGCCAACAAACAGAGAAGTTATTTGACATTCGCGATCTGACCACGAACCTGACACCAAAAAAAGTTGCCGGACTTGTCGGCGTTTTGGTTATGGTTGTTGTTATCGGAGCAGCGCTTTACGTTAAATTTATCCGAAAGGCACCGGTTAGAACGATTAATGTTTTAGTTGCACCGCCAACCCCGTCGTATTCTCCGTATCAAAAATATAAACCGTCAATATATGCGGAAGATCCAAATTTCAAAAAGATAGATGAGGGGATCAGTGTTTTACAAAACGAAGTTAACAACTCAACGCTCGACGATAAAACGCTGCTTCCCCCAAATTTGGACTTCAGCGTCAATTTTAAATGACATCCTCCCCGCCTTTAAAGGCGGGGTATCCCCAAGAAGGATGACATATAAGCAAAGCTTAAGATTTTATCAAAAGCAAAGCTTAAGCAAAGCTTAAGATTTTATCAAAAGCAAAGCTTAACTCTGTTTGCACATTTTCAGAGTTCAATCCTGCCCGCTAGCTTGCGCAAGCTAAGCAGGCGGGTCATCCCCACCCTGAAGGGTGGGGTTTTCTTGAACGCTGTTATAACCATTAACTGACAATTTTTTTACTCACGTTTTACCTGCAGCTCCCAGAAATGAGAGTAGAGACTTTTGTCTCGAAGTAAAAGCTCCTGGTGCGACCCTTCCTCAACGATTCTACCTCTTTCTAAAACGACTATTTTGTCGGCTCTCTGAATTGTTGAGAGGCGGTGCGCAATGATAATTACAGTTTTTCCGTTTGATGCTTTCCAAAAAGCTTCCTGAATCAACTTTTCCGATTCAGAATCAAGCTGTGATGTTGCTTCGTCAAAGATAATTATTTTGGGGTCGGAGAGAATCATTCTGGCGATCGCCAATCTTTGTTTTTGTCCACCCGAAAGTTTTATACCGCGTTCTCCGACTTGTGTTTCGTATTTTTCCGGAAGACTTTCAATAAAATCGTAAATGTTAGCCATTTTTGAAGCTGCGGTTATTTCTGCTTTTGTAGCCTTTGGTTTTCCGTATTTTATGTTGTATAAAATTGTGCTGTTAAAAAGGATCGGCTCCTGCGGTACAACTCCGAATAAACTTCGGAGATACGTTTTTGTCATCTTCTTAAGATTTAGTCCGTCGATGATGATATTTCCTGAATCAGGATCAAAAAAACGAAGCAGTAACTTTATAAACGATGTTTTACCCGCTCCGGACCGTCCAACCAAGGCAATTGATTGTCCCTGACGGATTTTCAATTTAATATTTTTCAGGGCTTTGTTTGAATGTTTGTCATAGGCAAAATTAACGTTTTTAAATTCAATTTCTCCCTTAACACTTTTTATAACTTTTGGATTTTCCGGGTCTGTAATCTGAACTTTATTATCCAAAATGCTGAAATACTTATGAATGTCAGCATAGCTTTTTGCGATGTCTCGGAGTCCGAAAACAAGATCAAATAAGTGTGAATAGAAACTTTGTAAAAAACTTGTAACAAGAACGAAATCACCGATTGTAAATGTTTTATTCATCGTCATTTTGAGCGAGTAAACTAAGATTAAGAAGATACTTGCGTTCATTACGATTCCCATCGCAAGATCAAAACCTCTCCAGGTGTAGATGTATTTCCAGACAGCTTTTCTCCAGAACGATTGAATGTTTTCCAGCCTGTTTTGTTCCCATTTTTCCTTTGAAAAAAGTTTTACGGTTTCGAAGTTGATCATGTTATCAACAATAACGCCTGAAATATCGTCTTCGTATTCGTTGACTTTTTTTCGGGCCCTTATGTTGTATTTCACAAACACTGCGGTTATGGTTGAAGTCAAAGCGAAGGTGACAAGAATCATTAAGAATATCTGAGTGTTCAGATTCTTAAAAAAGTAGAGGAGTACAATGAATCGGACTAATACATCAACAATTCGGAAGTGTATTGCAAAATAAAAATTCCAAAACGCGCCGTCACCCCTTTTAAAAGCACTGATTAAAGATCCGGATGATTTTGAGCTATGGAATGCAAAATCAAGTTTATGAACATGGGAGAATATTGAAGACATAGTTTCCGCTCCCGCATCAACAGATAATATGTCTCCGACCTGCATCTTTACAATATCAATGATCGTAGCAATGATCCTGATTGCAAGGTAGGTAATAAGAATTCTCATGATGAGATTGGTGTCATATGAGGGGATAGCATCAACAAATAACTTGTAAAAATACGGAGAAAAACTTTCGATGGCGGGAGAAACAAATATTAAACCTATAAAAAAGATAGCCCAAGCTCTCTTTTTGAAAAAGAATTTATAAAATGTTTTTAATATTTTTCCCATAGCAATTTCTGACGAAATCGATGTATAAATTTTTTAAATTTCTATAGCAATTTCAAGGAAACCGTCGAGTCTGACTCGACGGAGAAATTGAACTTGATATGTCATCCTCCCTCAAGGGAAACCACGGACTTAAGTCTGTGGAGGATATCATATTTTTTAGACATAAAAACCACAGGGTTATATCAAGCGGTGATTTATTTTATCATGAAGTTGGCAAAGACCCAAGTCTCAGCTAAACGTATAGCAAACCAATGAAAAACTTGTTTATATCAATAAAATAAATTCGCTTAGCTGAATTTAAGAGTAAATATTAATTAACCCGTGGATTACTTTTCTGAGGAACCAAAGCGACAAACGCAAGTGTCCCAAGAATTGCAAATACAGTTCCGAAAACAAAGACTGACGGATGCCCAACGCGGTCCCAAAGCTCGCCAGCGACAATACTTGCGATAAGTCCTGTAAGACCGATGGTTGCTGAATACCATCCAATACCGCTTGCTCTTAGATCTGGCGAAACAAAGTCGGTTGCAAATGCCTTTCCGACAGACCGAAATATTCCCTGGTAAATGCCATAGAGGATAAATAAAAATCCGATCAGGAAAACATTTTTGCTGACAGAAAAACCCAAGTAGCTTGCAATAAAGATTAAGAATGAAAAAAGAAGGATTTTTTTACGTCCGAATTTGTCTGACAAATAGCCTGATGGGTATGACACCAGAGCTGCAACCAGATTGAAAAAGGCATAAATAATTATTGTTGTTTCAAGGCTTACACCGATGTCTTTTGTCTGCAAAATTAAAAATGCGTTGCTGGAGTTTCCCAGCCCGAAAATTGCGGTTACGGCGATATATTTCCAAAAATTATTGCTGAAGTTTTTAGGTGACAACTTCAGTTCGGTTTTCTTCTTTTCCACTACAGCTTTTTCTTTTACCAAAAGTATCATGACAACAGATAAAAGTCCCGGGACGAATGCAACGTAAAAAATCTGACGGATTTGCAGGTTAAATGAATAGAGAAGAATTACTCCCAATATCGGTCCCAAAAAAGCGCCTAAATTGTCTCCGATGCCTTCAATCCCGAAAGCTTTGCCTCTGTTTTCCTCGCCGGCAGATGCAGCAATTAATGCGTCGCGCGGAGCGGAACGTGTTCCGGCGCCGACGCGGTCTAAAAACCTGGCTCCCAAAACCTGCTGCCAAACTGTTGAAAGTCCGATGAATGGTTTACTTAAAGCGCTTAAAGAATAACCGATGATAGCCACAGGTTTTCTTTTATTTAATTTATCAGAAATTGTTCCCGAAAATCCCTGGATAATGTTTTGCGAAGCTTGTGCAACTCCGTCAATAAAACCGACAATGCTTCCGCTGCCCTTTAAAACCTGCGTCAGAAAAATAGGAAGTACCGGATACAAAATTTCGTAGGAAATATCGGAAAAAAGTGAAGTTAAGGCAAGATAATAGCTGTCTTTGGTGAGCCCTGAAAAATAACTTCTAAATTTCACCTTGGTCATTGAAATAATTATATACAGGAATGATGTTTAGTTAAACTGAGGTCATCTATTTTTTGAAATTGAAAATTGAGTTTCTAAGTTAAAGAAGTTTTTTCAGTTTGAATGGTGAAACATTTGGGGCTGAACGCACCGTTTTAATTTTGACACCGATAAAATCAAACATCGGAAAAACTCGTCGGATTTCGTTTTGGAATTTTTCAGCCAAATTTGCCGAATATTGCGAATAACTACGTTCGGTATTTGCGCAAACTCGATTTTCGTATTCCTTAACAACCTCAAGCACTTTTTCGCCGATTTGGTTTAATTGTGCTTGATACTTAACGTCGTCCCGGGCGTATTTATCGTGGACAGTCCGAAATTGTTCAAACAAAGACTCGTTTTCATCGAGCATTTTTTTGACGTATTCTTTGTATCTGACCATCTTTAAGGATAATTTTACATAATTGTTATTTATTTCCAATATCTAAACTCACAAAAACATCTGGACGTGGTTGGCACGTCTATGTACACTTAAAGACAGCTGCCCTATGAGTATCAACTCTTTGTTTTTAGATGAGTCCGCCTTCAATAGAAAGTTTTTAAAATTTTACGTTGATAATATCACCGACGTTGTTGTTGTGTTGGATCCCAAGTTAAACATTGTTTTTGTCAACGCCTCGTTTTGTAATCTAGCAAGTAGCGATGTGAATTCGATTACAAAAAAAAGTTTTAAGATTTTTCTCAACCAGCAAAATTTCGAAAAGCTCTCGTTAATTGGAAAGCCGCAGGCGGGTGAATCGTTTAAAATTGACCTGGTTATGAAGGCGCAAAATGGCGCCGAAAAATATCTCAATCTGAAGCTTTTTAGCTATCAGGACAAAATTGTTTTGATTGGTCGAGATTACACCGAAGAAAAAATTAAAAAGTCGGAAAAGAATGAAGAAATCAGAAAACTTGAAGAAGATAGGATTCGTTCAAAGGAGATTTTACAAAGTATTGGCGATGGAGTGATTAGTGTCAACGATAAAGGTGAAGTGATTTACGTTAACCAGCAGGCAGTGAACATTTTGGGCTTTAGCGAAGAGGAATTGATGGGTGATTTTTTATGGAAAAAAATCACCATGATTGGAAAGAACAACCAGGAGATGGATATTAGCGAAAGGCCGATCAGACTAGCACTCTTTTCCAAAAGAAGAATTTATGAGAATTCTAATTTGTACAAAAGCAAGGGCGGGAGATTAATTCCGGTTTCTATCACGGCCACACCGCTTATTGCCCATGACCTGGTTGTCGGAGGTGTTAATGTTTTTCGTGACATTACCAAGGAAAAAGAGGTTGATAAAATGAAGACGGAATTTATTTCTTTGGCGTCACATCAGCTTCGAACCCCACTTTCGGCGACGAAGTGGTTTGCGGAACTTTTACTCGATGATCAACAATCGTTAACCAAAGAACAAGTAGATCTGATTAACAACATTTACAAATCAAACCAAAGGATGATTGATTTGGTTAATTCGCTTTTGAATATTTCCCGGATCGAATCTGGAAGAATTATTATTGACCCCAAACCAACCGATTTAAGGAAGCTGGTTGAAGATGTGGTTTTTGAGTTGACACCGAAAATAAAAGAGAAGGGTCACAGTGTTGTGATATCAATCCACGAAGATTTGCCTCTGATTAACGTCGACCCAAGATTAATCAGAAATGTTTATATGAACCTCTTAACTAACTCAATAAAATACACAAAAAACAATGGAGAAATTATGGTGATGATTTCCAAAAGGGCAGATGAGATTGTTTCTCAAGTGTCTGATAATGGACTTGGGATACCTGAAGATCAAAAAGAGAGAATTTTCGAGAAGTTTTTCAGAAGCAGTAATATTATAAAAATAGAAACAGACGGAACCGGACTTGGACTATATTTGGCAAAAGCGATCGTTGAGTCTTCCGGCGGAAAGATCTGGTTTGATAGCGATGTTCAAAAGGGCACGGTATTTTGGTTTACACTGCCTGCTACCGGGACTCCCGCAAAGGTAGGCGAAGTGTCGATCAGCTAGTGCCGTTTGATTTTTTTATTTGAATTTATCTGCGAAAACCACGGACTTAAGTCCGTGGATGAAGCAAGAATCCAATCTTGTAGACAAAATACCATGGGCTTTAGCCCGTGGTAGTTTGCGCAAGCTAGCGGGCAGGATTGAACTCTGAAAATGTGCAAACAGAGTTAAGCTTTGCTTTTGATAAAATCTTAAGCTTTGCTTATATGTCATCCTCCTTGGGGAAACCCCGCCTTTTAAGGCGGGGAGGATGTCATTTTCACTTTTCGTAATACCACGCACAAATGCGTGGTTCTCTTGAACTTATGATAAAATAAACTCATGAGCCAATTGAACAATTTAATCATGGTTATCGAAGATGAGGCTCTGCTTCTACAGGCTATTGGAAAAAAGCTTCAGCGGGAAGGGTTTGAAGTTCTTTTGTGTACTAAGGTGAGTCAAGCTGTTGATTATTTGAAAACGATGGGGGATTTGCCGGATTTAATATGGCTAGATTATTATTTAACCGACACGACAGGTTTGGCTTTTATGGATATTATCAACCAGAATGAAAAATGGAAAAATATTCCCGTGATTGTTGTCTCTAATTCCGCGAGCGATCAAAAAGTACAAGCCCTGCTTAAGAGGGGTGTTAAAAGACACATCCTCAAAGCCGATTACCGATTGGATGAAATTACAAAAATAATAAAATCGTATTTGGTTGCCCCGCAAGAAAGCGCGGCGAAAACTTAAGGTGTCGTATTTTAAATTAATCGTAAATGTCTTTGACTAGAAAACTAAGATGAACAAAAAAATATTAATCGTTGAAGATGAACAAATGATTTTGTCGGTACTGACAAAAAAGCTTCAAGATAGCGGTTACGATGTTGTATCTGCAACCGATGGAGAATCCGGGCTGGATCTGGCGCTTAAGGACAATTTTGATCTGATACTTTTGGATATCATCTTACCAAAGATGGATGGAATTACACTTTTGGAAAAGTATAATTTGGCCGAGGGGACTAAGGCTCCTGTAATAATACTTTCTAACTTGGATGACGCGGAAAAGATCCACGAAAGCAAAGAACGGGGAGCTTATGACTATTTGGTGAAAACTAACTGGAGTTTGGATGATGTAATCCAGAAGATAAAAGAAACGATAGGAATGTAGTTTTGCCTATCGTTTGATAGCAAAATTTACACAGGTTTTGTATGACTAAAATTCTTGTTGCTGAAGACGATAAATTACTTGCAAACGCTTATAAAGTAAAGCTGACGCGTGAAGGTTATGAAGTCCTAAGTGTTGCCGATGGTGATGAACTTGTTGCAAACATCGAGAAGTTTGATCCCGACATTATAGTTTTGGATTTGATCATGCCCAAAACCGATGGCTTTATGATCCTCGATTATTTGAAGAAAAGCGAACGCTGGAAAAATGTTCCCGTTCTTGTTTCGTCCAATTTAAGCCAAAGCGAAGACATAGTCAGAGTTACAAAACTTGGTGCCGATGATTACATTGTAAAAACAGATCTTTCAATGAAAGTTTTAGGTGAAAAAATCAAAGCACTTCTTTTAAAGAAAAACGCGCAAGGTAAATGACTTCTTGGAAAAAGGTACGCTTCTTGCTACTATTGATGTAGGTATGAAACTAAGTCCAGGAAAGTTAAAACAGTCTTTACTCGAACTTGATATCGCGACCCCAGAGATACTTGAGGACCTTTACAAAAGAAGTCTCAATAATAACATCGATTTTGTCAAAACTTTAGTTGGTGAAAATGTTATTTCTGAAGATAATCTTGGAAAAATTATTGCTGATAACTTGTCAGTTCCTTTTGTTAAACTTAGCCAGCAAGTTATTTCCCCAGAGGTTTTGAATGTCATTCCAGAAGTCGTTGCAAAGAAAAATAACATAGTTGCGTTTAAAAAAGATAAGTTTGGACTTCATCTTGCTACAAGTAGTTATGATAACGACCAGATTGTCTCTTTTGTTGAAAAAAAGGTTGGTATTCCGGTGGTGATATATTATGCAGGTGAAAACGACGTCAAAGATGCTTTGAATAATTATGAAAAGGATATTAAGACTGCATACCATACAATTCTTGACGACAGCGTAAATAGTGCTTCGAAAAAGACGAAAGATGACCTTTCGATTATAAAAATTGTCGAAACGACAATCTCGTATGCTTACAAAAACAAAGCGTCTGATATTCATATTGAACCGTATGAAGATAAATCTTTAATCCGATTTCGTATTGATGGAATTTTGCACGATATCATGGAGCTTCCGAAGGATGTCCATAACCAGGTTGTAACGAGGGTCAAAGTATTGGCAAAATTACGGACGGACGAACACCAAGCTCCACAGGATGGAAAGATTTCTTTTAAGACGGAAAGTGAGAATATTGACATCCGTGTTTCGATAGTCCCGACAACGCACGGGGAGAAAATCGTTATGCGGCTTTTATCAGAAAAATCTCGACAATATTCGCTTTCCGATTTGGGTTTTTCCGAGAAAGATTTGGAAAAACTCACCAGCGCGTACAAAAAACCTCACGGAATGATTTTGTCAACGGGGCCAACCGGTTCAGGAAAAACAACAACACTGTACGCAATACTGAAAATCCTCAACCGAAGAGAAGTCAATATTATGACGATTGAGGACCCTGTCGAGTACGAAATTGAAGGCATCAGTCAAATTCAGGTCAATGAAAAAACCGGTTTAACATTTGCTAACGGACTGCGTTCCCTTGTTCGGCAAGACCCTGACATTATGTTGGTTGGAGAAATAAGAGACGAAGAGACGGCGGGGATTTCTGTTAATGCGGCAATGACGGGACATTTGGTTCTTTCCACACTTCATACAAATGATGCTGCAACTTCAATCCCCAGACTTTTGGATTTGGGTGTCGAGCCGTTTCTGGTTAGTTCAACGGTTAATGTAATTATTGGTCAAAGGCTGGTCAGAAGAATTTGCGCAAAGTGTAGAATTTCTGAGGAGTTTGATAATGAGAGTGTGGGCGCCGATGGAGATTCGCAACATGGCAATAATTTAAAGTTGATCCTAAAAGATCAATTCAAAAACGGCAAGTTACGTGTATACAAAGGCAAAGGTTGTGATATTTGTCACCAAACTGGATATTTGGGTAGAGTTGGAATCTTTGAAGTTTTATTGGTTGGCGAGGAGATTAAACAGGCCATTGTTGACAAAAAGGATGCATCGGTTATCCAAAGCATCGCTGTTAAAAACGGAATGACGACAATGTTTCAAGACGGTATTAAAAAAATGTTACAGGGGGTTACAACTTTAGACGAAATATTAAGAGTGACAAAAGAATAAGCTATGAAAAAGTCTGCCATAAATAAAAAGGCATCAATTCCTTTTCAGGAAAAAATCCTTTTTACAAAACATCTTTCGACAATGTACAAGGCTGGAATTCCGCTTCCGGAAATTATCCAGACTTTGATGGCGCAAACAAAAAACTCCACCTTTAAAAAAGTCCTCCGCCACGTTTTAGCGGAAATTGAGAACGGACAATCGCTTTCAAGTGCGCTTTCAGTTTACCCGAGAATTTTTGATCAGTTCTATATAAGTTTGATTCAGATTTCGGAAGAATCTGGGACACTGGAAGATAATCTGGATTTCTTGGCGGCACAGCTTTCCAAAGATAATTCATTGAGAAAAAAGGTAAAGGCAGCTCTTTTATATCCGGCAATAATTATGACTGCGATGCTCGTTTTGGGAACTTTTTTAAGTATTTTTATTCTTCCCCGGCTGGTTGAATTTTTTGAATCTTTTGATGTCGAACTCCCGGTGACAACGCGAATTCTACTTTTTATTGCCAGGGTTATGCAGAAAGATGGGGTTGTAATTTTCGCCTCCATCTTTGTGCTTATTTTGATTTTTAGGTTTGTAACGCAAAAGACTAAATTTAAATATACCTGGCACATTATACTTTTGAAGCTTCCAATTGTTGGACAATTGGTTTCTTACTCGCAGTCCGCGCGCTTTACGAGGAATTTTGGGACCTTGATAAAAAGCGGCGTCCCTATTGTCAAAAGTTTGGGGGTGACGTCAGAAACACTTTCAAACCTGAAATTTCAAAGAGATTTAGACGAGATTGCCCAGACTTTAAGTAAGGGAAAATATATAGGAACGAGCATGGAAAATAAAAAATATTGGGAGTTCCCGGTAATTGTTTCAAAGATGATCTCGGTTGGGGAAAAATCTGGGAAGCTGGATGAAGTTTTGCTGTACCTGAGTAGCTTTTACGATGATGAAATTGACGATCTAAGTAAAAATCTAGCAACAATTCTGGAGCCGATTTTACTGGTTGTTATGGGAATTGCAGTTGGTTTTGTGGCGATATCAATTATTACACCGATCTACGAGCTGACGGGGTCGATAGGGCAATAAGAGAGCGGGTGTTACCTGATTTTAAAGAATGTGAGTCTATGTGTTATGAACAACATACGAAAAACCAAAAATGGATTTTCACTAATTGAGCTACTTCTGGTTGTTGCGATTATCACGATCATTGCAGCCTCATCGGCACCATTTATCTCAAGATTTTTGACAGCGAATAATTTGGAAGTCGCAGCTAATAAAGTTGTTTCCACTGTTCGTAAGAGTCAGGCTTATGCAATGGCCAGTAAAGGCAGTGCAACATGGGGTTTTTGTAAAATGGGAAATAACATTCGTCTATACAGCGGCTCGTGTTCAACTCCGACGCATCACGAAGATTTTGATGTTTCGAAAGTCACTGTGTCAGGACTCTCCGATATAAGCTTTTCGGGTATTCCTGGGAAGAGGGGAGAGCCGTCACAAGCTTTGACGATTACAATTTCCAACGATGTTGGAGTAAAAACGGTGTCGATCAACAATGCCGGTGGAATGACGATAAATTAATTTTGCTTCCCAAAAAGTATTCTAAAAATGAAAAGAAACAGGTCATTCAGCCTTGTCGAAGTTATTTTAGCAATTGCCATTTTTGTTATTCTGGCAGTTTCTGGGATGACTTTGGTGCTACACAGTTTTTCGGTTAACAAACTTGGCGAAGAGCAAACAAATGCCGGTCTTTATGCGCAGGAAGGAATTGAAGGCGTGAGGTCGATAAAAGACCAGTACTGGTCAAATTTAGTTGCAGACGCAGAGACAAAGGGACTATGGTATTCAAACGGTTATTGGGAATTTAACGGAACCAATGACACTAAAGACAAATACACGCGGATAATTCTTGTTTCGGCTGTAAATCGTGACGGAAACGGAAACATTGTTGAAAGTGGGGGAACCCTTGACGCAAATACAATGAAGGTTACATCAACTGTGAACTGGAATTTTTCGACGGCGCGAAACAATTCGATTACACATATAACTTATTTGACGAATTTCAGAAAACCAATAGTTGAGGATGCGTTGGTAATATATGGCGACGCTTCGAATACGCCAAAATATCGCCTGTTTAATTCTTACTCTAACAGTTTTGGAGCGCAATTAAATACTGTTTCGGGTAGCTCTGGACAATATTTTTCCGTACGAACTTCACCGCGGAAAATTGAGGCAATAGCAGGTTATGTTTCTTCGTCTGGGGTGTTACAAGTCATGTGTTTTAACGGTCTTTCCTGGACAAATGAGTGGAGTGTTTCCGTTGGCGGGGGAGGAACGACTAAGAGGTTTGATATTGCCTATGAAACAAGTTCCGGCGATGTAGTGGTTGTTTATTCGCAAAATACAACTTCTGCCAACGCGCTTGTATATCGGACAAAGGCTGGCTCGAGTGGTTGCGGACTCGTAAATTGGACATCTGCTGTTAATTTTGCAACGAATCCTTCGGCAACAACGGGGACTGTTCAATGGGTGAGCCTTGCTCGTGACCCGAGAACCGCCTCGAATAATATCACGGCGATATGGGCAGACGACAGTTCAGATTTAGGGGTAAACAATTGGTCGGGTTCAACTTGGGCCACCGGGACGGGAACATATAAAGCGCTTGAGACAGATCTTGAGAGAGTCAATACATCACAAGATGTTGACAATTTTGGTGTAGTTTATGAATCGGTCAGTGGAAACGCCATGGTTGTTTGGGGAAACGCAAGTGGAGCAAACGGAGTAAACGGTGCCAGATATTCTCGATGTACGGGTGGAGTTTATACTTGTAGCTGGAGCACTGCTTCCCCCATCCCGACAGTGAATGATGATGTTCACAATATTGACGTCTCGGCAAATCCCAATACTAACCAAATCGCTTATGCCGCGATTGGAGATGCCGGAAATGATTTAACTGCAGGATATTGGTCCGGCTCTGCCTGGACTGGATACCGTAACTTAGATGCGAGTGCTGAAAGCCCGTTTCCTGGGTCAAAGTTGGTTTCAACGGCTTGGCTTATCAATGGTTTGACCACACGTTGGGTATTAAGTTATGATGACGCGACAGGTCAAAACCTAAGTTGGTTTGCGGCCACTCCCGGTTCAGTTCCGGTTATGCAGGCAGATTTTGATGTAGTACCAAATGTCGGTGATATCCGCGAGCGCTATGATAGCGACTTCAATCCGGTGGCTAAAAATGAGGCGATGGTAGTTTTTACGAACGCTTCCCGCTTGCTCTTTGCAAAACGGATTTTGATGGACACGTCTGGTAATTTCACTTGGAATAATTCCGACGGGAGTGCAGCTCTAGGTACAACTGCGATAATCCCGCAGCAAGGTTTTGCTTTTGCATACTGGAGAAATCCATGAAAAAAAAATCAAAAATCAAAAATCTCTCCGAGCCAAAGGTTCTTCCGAGCCAGTGGCAAAAATCAAAATTGAAGAGAGGTTTTACTCTTATCGAAATGATTTTATACATCGCAATTGTGAGTATTTTTCTAACCGGTTTGGTTTATTTTACATGGGATTTGATTTACGGGAGGTTGAAATCATATATCCAACAAGAGGTAAACCAAAATATCAGGTTTGCTTCGGCGAGGATTATTTATGAAATAAGAAATGCGAAATCGGTAAACAGCCCAACAAGCGGTTCTTCGGAGACATTATCGCTTACAATGTCTGACGTAAATAGAAATCCGACAATTATCGATGTTGCAAATGGAAGATTGAGGATCGGTTACGGAAGCTCGGGAACCTGTCCGACTTCAAACCCCTGTTATTTGACAAGTAACAAAGTCAGTCTATCAGAGTTGAGTTTTTCCAATCTTACGAAAGATGGTTCCAAAAATATTAAATTTACGCTTACTGTTTCAAGCTTTGGGGATAGGGAGGAGCTTAACAAATCTGAAACTTTTGAGTCGGCTGTAGAATTGAGGCCGGATTAGAAAATTATGTTGGGAAAGACCGATAAGCAAAAAGAAAATGGTTATATTGCCCTTTCGACAGTGCTTATTGTTTTGGCGCTCGTTTTGTTAATTGGTGTATCAACAGCATTGTTGTCGGTCAACGATCTCCAGTCGGCCATTTCTGGCAAGATGGCCAATAGTAGCACAGACGTTGTTGAGGCTTGCGTGGAAGATGTTTTGATGAAACTGAGTAAGAACAACAACATTTCTGCAGGGGTGGTGTCTTTACTAGATAATACCTGCAGTGTTACGCTTAATTCACACATTGGAAACGTTTGGGACTTTACGGTCAGTGCGGATGTTGAAGGTTATTACAAGGCAGTTCGCATCAATGTAACGAGGGATGTGACGATTGTAGTCAATAATTGGAATGATGTTTGAAATGATTTGATCTATGATGACGGTTATTTATATATCTAAAGACAAGTTGACCGGGGTGAAAGTGGATGGAGGGAAACAAGCGCTTTATGACAGAATTGAACTCGGTTGGGATACAAACACTTTTGATATCTGCCTGAGTAAAATTGTTGAAAAGCTACAATCGCAAAAAATGCGTGTTCTTTTGGATAATTCGCTTTCGTACACGCTGCGTTTGAGTATTCCCCCCGGCCTAAATGAAACGGATGAGAGAAGATTGATAGCCGAAAAAATACGGGAAAAGATTCCGGAAGTATTGCGTGATGAAGATTGGGATTTCAGGGAAATACAGTTTAACCTGACTGGTAAAAGTAAACCCATTGATGGAAAGGAGAGAGAGATAATTGTGTTCTCTCCGGTTAAATATGTCACGGAGTTGTTAAGAAAATCGAAAATCAATTTAAACCTCGACATTGAGGCAATTGAACCTGTAGAGATAGCGCAAACAAGAAACGCAAACCCGATAATAGGAATAGCCCTGAAGGATGACATGAAGGGAAAAGATAAAGATGTCTTAAACATAAATTTGAGTGAAAGCAAAAAAGAGGAAGATTTTAAGGATGTTATAAACACTAAGGCGCCTGTGGAGCCGGCCACGAGTGGTGAGGCATATTCACAAGGATCAAAAGAGATGGCTGAAGTTGAAGATAATGAAGCACCGAGTGTGAAAAAAGTTATTTTGACAGCGTTTTTGATTTTGTTGATCGCTTCCTTTTTGTCAATTTTTGGATATATGGTTTACAGGAATTTCTTCGCGCCCAAGTCCGAAAAAACGGATGCAACTTCAGAGGTTAGTCCAACAGAAACTATAGAACCAACGATAACCCAGCAGTCAACTCCGGAAGTATTGGATTTAACAACGTATAAAATTAATATCAAAAATGGAAGCGGAGTTGCCGGTGAGGCGCAAAATGTGGTCGCCATTTTGGAAAGTGAGGGGTTTACGCAGTTTGATACAGGAAACGCTGATTCGTACAATTACGGGGACACTCAGGTTATAACAAAAACCGATTTCCCCGGTTTGCTGATAGAGCAAATTGTTGGTGCTTTAAGTGACGATTACAACGTCTCTTCACCAAGCTCAACGCTTTCTGGTTCTGACTACGATGTTGAGATTATTGTTGGAGCAAGGAGTGAGCAGTCAGCTTCCGATGCCCGTTGACAATCCTAGACATTTTATGTGTATACTGAATATATGAGTAATGGATAGTTGCGGTGAGATATCGTATTTAAAGTACTTGTTTCACTGCGAGGTCCCATGAGATACATAAAGTGATATCTCATTGGGGGAGGAGGTGAAATGTAAATGAATCTGCCTAAAATTAAACACGGCTTCACATTAATCGAAATTTTACTTGTAGTTGCTATTCTTTCGATTCTTTTGGTAGTAGTTTTTGCAGCTCTTAACCCGGCACAAAGATTAATTGACACGAGAAACGCAAGAAGATGGAATGATGTTAACCAAGTTCTTACAGCGATGCATGAGTGTATTGTCGATAACGATCTTGCAACTTGTGGCTTGACTGATAACGGGAATACTTATCAGTTGGGAACTTGTACGGGAACAGGAGCGACTTTGTGTACTGGTGCTCAAGCAGACTGTCTAGATTTGTCGACAGAACTTGCGAATTACATTAAATCAGTACCTTTGGATCCGTCGGACGGCGCGGCTGCAACCACAGGATACGCGGTTACAGTTGATAACGGTATTGTCACAATTGACTCCTGCAGTGCCGAAGGAACAACGGTCTCTGTTTCAAGATAAAACGTTTTAGGTTACGCATGTCAAAGATGGTAGAAGGCTCGGATGTTTCAAGATGTTCGTGCTTTCTGCTGTCTTTTTTGTCCTCAATAATTCACTAATCGCTTATCATAAAAGGAGACTGTTTTTAATTATCACGGTAAGATGCTTCTCCCTTTTTCGTAGCCTGATTATATAATTAAGCCAGATACTTTGATGAAACGGATAATAAATGTTGATGAGAGGTTGTTTTTCTTGATTTTTTTTACACTTGCAATTTTTTTGCGTCTTATCTTTTTGAACGTTCTTCCTCCCGCTCTTGCAAATGACGAGGCAAATGTTATTCTCAACGCTCAGTCCTTAATCAATACAGGTAAAAACATCCCAGGGGTTGTAACTGGAGTTTTTGGGCTGCACTCTGGTGAAACAGGTGGTGGTATTCACAGTGAATTTAGTTCATATTTTTTGGCACTGATTTATTTGATAAGCGGATTCTCACAAACAACCGCACGTTTACCGTTTGTTGTTGCGGGCGTTGGGGTAGTCGTTTTTCTATACCTGATTGCCGACGAGCTTTTTGGTAAGAAGATTTCCAAAATTGTTTTAGTTTTGGCTGTCGTTAATCCTTGGATGGTCCAATTTTCGCGTTCAGGTTACGAAGCGATCATCGCCGCTTTTTTTTATTTAATTTCGATCTATCTTTTTCTTAAAAACCGCGGTTGGAAAATTTTCTATTCTCTGCCATTTTTACTTTTTGGTTTTTTTAGTTATTTTTCTGCAAAAACGTTGCTTTTACCAATCACGTTTTCATTTTTGGTTTTTGCTCTGATTACTAAAAACAAAGAAAATGTAAAGCCGGTTATTTCTCTAAACATTCTGACTGCCGTCTTTTTGTTTTTATATTTTTTGGCGCTTTCTAAATCTCCGGCCGGTGCGCGAATTGCAGAGTTTTCCCCCGAGAATTTTTCCAATCAGGTAAATTATGCAAGAACACACAGCGTTGATTTTCCACTTGCACAATTTATTGAAAATAAAGCAGTTGAGAATTTGATCTATCGGATTAAAGCCACATTGGGTGGTGCCTCTTTGTCATTTTTATTTGTTGACGGTGTTCCCGAAAGTAGCGGTCACTTACAAATTCCGCAACAAGGCCCGATGTATTTAATTGATTTATTTTTTGTTTTTGTGGGATTTATCTTTCTTGCACGAAGAGATTTGAAAAAACTTACATTTTTGTTGTTACTCGTAGCTGCCAGTTTTTTACCCAATTTTTTTGATATTGCAAACTCAACTTATTCTATGCGGCCTGTGCTTTTGATTCCGATGTTGATCTTGTTTTCGGCGTATGGAATTGTTTCGTTACTTGAAATTATTAAAAACAAAAAGTTCCGGGTGTTGGCAGTTTTGGCAACCGCTTTTATTTATCTATTTTTCTTTACGCGATTTATTTTTCAATATTATTACCGCTTGCCGATTGAGGAAAACGATACCTTCTTTTTCCAGGATAAAATTGCCACAAACTATATTCGGGCATTAGAAAGGGTGGAGCCGAGTGTAAAAGTCGTCTGGGTGACGCCTTCGCCAAAATTTACATTTTATCGTTTTATTTTCTTTGGTGATTACTATAAAAACTCGTTCGATATCAAAAAGATTAACTTGCGGCTTGCGTCGCAAGATTATTCATTTGGAAATGTCTTATTTCAGTCGGAATGTCCAAAGGAGTTTTCTAAAGACAGTTTATATCTTGTTGATGCCACGATGAAGTGTAGATTGGCCGATCCTTCTGCGATTGTTGCAAACATAAATGATGCGGGTGTTAAATACCAGCTTAGTCGCGACCCTTTGTGTGCAGGCTTTGGACACCGCAGATACCCCCTGATTAAGGAGTTTAATTTGCTCCGGGTTGAGAGTTTATCGATTAAAGATTTTTGTGATAACTATGTTATCAGTGATCAATTACCTTGATATGCTGTTGTAGTGCAAAATATTCAACATTGTTCTACAATCGGATCTATAATTTTGAATTTTGTAACTTTCCAATATGGCTAAGTCAGAAAATAAGCAGGATGGATCAGTCTTTAACGCCGTCGAAGAGGTGGCTAACTACTTAAATTGCAGGACAAAGAGGGAAGAGATGAGTGTAAATAATACCCGTGTACTAGATTATTGGCTTGGGGTTATGGCGGAGGATCCTAAATTTGCAGCCAAGGTCAATGCCAGAAGATCGCAGCTTTCACCTGAAAGAAAAATGTCACTTTTTACGAAAGAGGAACTTAAAAAGGCCAGTCGCCATCATGTATCCGAAGGGGGTGGGGACGAGCCGGCACGTCAACCTCGGTTATGGAAAGACCCTCCAGTAAAACCAAAAGGTCGGGTATATGCACATGATGAAATTATTAGTTCGGATGTAAGATTGGAAAAAATACAAAGACAAGTTAACCAACCATATCCACTTCCAAAAAATTCACCTCAGATTGAGGAAGATAAATATCTTCAGCAAGAATTAAGAAAACAAAAGAAAAGTTTAGAAAAACGTTTGAACTTACCGGAAATTCCTATTTTGAGAAAAGACGATCCTCGTAGAAAGAATCCGACATATATCTTTAATAGCTGGCTTAATGATAAGATTGCGATGTGTGATAACTTTGGGGTCTTCAATCAATTTCAGCGGGAATATTATCAAGCATACAATAACGGAGAAACTTTTCATGAATCTGTGGGGCTTCTCTCAAAGATAAATGTAATTGGTAACTTTATTTCTAATTTACAAACAAGTGGTCTTACTGATTGGAATAAAAGAAGGGAATTGGGAAAATTTGTTGAAGAGTATAAAGAAAGATATTTTTGAAGATTAGGTGTAGGCAAAGATTGAACTTCCATTTGGGACGAATATCGTAGCCGTAAAACAACCTGCAATGATGGAGATAAATCAATCACCCTCCGTAATTTTAATAAGCACCGGAATGATAAAATAGTTTTATATGATTAAATTTGTTTATTTTGATATTGGCGGGGTTGTTGTGAAAGATTTTAGCGGAAATGATAAATGGGGCAACTTTAAAAAATTGATCGGTGTTGAGCAGGAGTTTGATAAGAAGTTTGACAAATTATACGACAAATACGAAGACGAAGATTTAAATTTGACCAGAGAAGTTGATTCTTTGATTCCGATTTTATCTGAAAAATTTAAAATCCAATTTCCACCCGACTTTTCGCTTCTTACTTACTACGTGGATTACTTTCAGCCGAGTACCTCGTTGTGGCCGGTGATCACCGAGATTAAACGGACTTCCAAGGTTGGCCTTTTAACTAATATGTACGTGGGAATGTTGGATCTAATTCGAGATAGGAATTTGCTTCCGTCTATCGATTGGGATGTAGTTATCGATTCATCAAAAGTGGATTTGCAAAAACCAGACCCCAAAATATATTTGTTGGCACAGAAACTAAGCGGTGTAGAAAATGGGGAGATTTTATTTGTCGATAACAGTAAGAAAAATATTGACGCGGCCAAAAATTTGGGGTGGACGATCTTTTACTTTGGTTCCTCCGATTATGAAAAATCAAGCAGCAATCTTCTGGAATTTTACCGAAATCTGCCTTTATAGTTCTAATAGATGTTGTTTAAAAGAAGTAGGTACAATGGGCAAACTAAAAACCCTTGACAGCGAAAGAAATTTCTGCGGTTTTGGGACTCTTGATTCCAATTAAGTCCGCGGGCAATCGGGTAAAAATGAAATTGCTTATTATATCGTCGTGAACTAAAATTCGTTTACATTGAAATTATGAGAAGTGTTGTAATGTGTGGAAGCAGAAGATTTAAACCAGAAATTAGAAAATTTGCGGCTGGATTGAAAAAGTTGGGGGCTGTCGTCTATGAGCCGTATTTACACTCCGGTCAGGAAGAATGGGAAAATTTATCTAACACTTACAAAAAGTTTGTTGCTTTGGGTTTAACCCATGATCACTTCTACAAAATCAAAATGGCCGATATTGTTTATATTTATAACAAAGGCGGATATATGGGTAATAGTTCCACCTTGGAACTAGGTTATGCTGCGGCATTAGGAAAACCGATATACGCGCTGTCGGATAAAGATGAGGAACTTTGTAGGCGAGTATTGGTGAAGAGGAATAGATAAAACGCCAAGAGAGCTTATTAAAGTATTGAAATGAATAAGGGCAAACAATAGAAAAACTCCGTAGAATTTCACTTCAGCTTCCATCTACCGAATTTCAGAAAAGAAAGAATTTATAGTGAGAGAGATGTACTTGTGTACTTGGGAGAATAGTACACTCAAATACCCCGGCGGTTTTGCTATAGTTGTAATTAGGGTTTGCCAGAAAAATGAATAATCAGTTTTTAACTACAGTTGTAAATTATGCACTTTCTATCTTCCCCTGGCTAATTATTGGAACGATAGTAGCTTTCTTTCTGGAAAAAAAGATTAATAAAAATACTATAACCCAATATTTTGGCGGCATGAGTTTGAAAAGACTCGCGCTTGTTCAGATATTAGGTATGATTTCACCGCTTAGCATTATGTCTTTTTTGCCGATTGCTCATGAGTTGACCCAAATGGGATTTAACCCTGGTGTGCTTTTGAGTTTTTTTATTGCTGAACGTGCATGGGATTTGCAATCGTTTTTTATAATTTCTGGACTTTTTGGCCTTAAATACGCTGTTTTAAACGGAATTGCAATTTTCACTTCGCTTACAGTAACAGGCATTTTTTTAAGGAAAGAATTTGTGCATTTTAAAGTAAACGAAACACAGACTCAAAATGGTTTTTGGAAACGGCAGGGTAGGTTGCTATTTTTGGTCTGTGTGGGTGTAGTGCTCGGCGCTTTGCTTCGTACGTTTATCCCTGAAAGAGAATTCCAACATTATGCTGGTAATCCACTACAAAGTTTCCTTATCTCTATTGTATTAGGTTTCCTATTGTATTTTGGACCAATTGTTGGAAACTATCCGGTAGCGAAGGCTCTATCTGACTTGGGAATGACACATATGGGCACCTTCGCTTTTCTTACCGTGTCCCCGATACTTAATTTGATAGTTATAACATTATTTGGAGCATCGGTCGGTTATAAGAAAACTTTAAAGGCATTTTTTATATACAGCATTTCCGCAACGTTTATGACAATCCTTTTTTCGTTACCTCTATAATTTCATGATCTGTTAAAATACGTCTATGAGTTTATCTGTTGG
>Ga0075624_106_pt1 | contig 71600 bp, 62 predicted proteins | sample RifGroA1_FD_68378 | JGI IMG/M metagenome (GOLD analysis project Ga0075624, IMG submission 68378) | Microgenomates (Woesebacteria) bacterium GW2011_GWA1_39_21 | reverse complement strand
GCAGTTGAAATGTTAACAAAGACGTTAAAGAAAGTTTGCAAAAAGGTCATCCCCGTTTCTATTCACAACCACGAGAGCTTAGAGCAATTGAAGAAGGTGCTAAGAAAATAATTTGGGTAGTTTGGTTCATAAACTTTAATTGATGATTAATCGATTATCTTTATTTTCCTACTCGTATCTTTGAAATCTGCGAGTTCGTCTAAACCCCAAAATTCTCCATCATCAACTCCAATTGTCATTGTAACTTTTCCATCAGTCGACATTTCTGATTCATGTCCTGGATAGAAAATCGCATAATCGCCAACAGACTGCGCAATAATCTTGTTTTTTGGAAAATCTTTAATTTTTATACCAAGAGGATTGGGCTCCATATCTTTATTACAAGAAACGACAACTTCTATAGCTGGTAAATTATTTAAACGAGCGTATTCGTCATACGCATTTACTGTATCAACTACAGGTTGACCATTTGCAAACTTCCAAATTTCTCCATCTCTATATCCATGTGCAAAAATAATCGGAACGTCGACCAATAACATGTTTTGGTGTTTTTTATCGTTCACCCACAAATTGTGTGCCATAAAAACATGAGGTTTGTCAGGAATGGCAATCTTTAAATCAGAAGATTTCTTATCTTGTACGGGAACGCCAAGCGAAATCCATAAATTTTTATCTGGGTCAAGCAATACATCTGTTTTTTCTGCACTTTCTTTAAATCTACTTAAGTGTGAAGGAAGGTCTTCCTCTTTTATCTCAATAATGTTGTCCATAGATATATTTTATATTAAAAAGCACTTGGTTGTATGAGAAGAAGTTCTTGAATATTTTCATTCGGATTATTAACTTCCCACGCCTTGATATCCATTTATATTTTAGCTATTTTAATGTGAAGCCGGCATCAACATAAATAACCTGACCTGTCATGGCATCGTTTTTCGCGAGGAAGATAAATGCATCTGCGACTTCATCTTCCGTAACCCACCTTTTTAAATAAGTTTGTTCGATAAAAGAATCAAGCTGTTCTTTAGTTAACTTATCATAATTTCTTGTCTTAACGAATCCAGGTGCGACTGCATTTACTTGAATATTTGGTGAAACCATTTTTGCTAACGTCTTACTAAAGCTGTTAACTCCAGCTTTTGAAGCTGCATAGACAACAGACCTGCCACCATGTTCGGCTCCTCTAATTGAACTGGTGTTAATAATTTTTCCAAAACCTTGTTTCTGCATAAATTTAATCGCCTCTTTGGAGCACATCATCGGACCAATTAAATCAGTGTTAACTAAATCAATGATATCTTCGTACGAAGCTTCTAAATATGGAACTTTGTCGTTAGGTATTGCTGCATTATTAATAAGAATATGCAACGTACCAAACTTTTTCTCCACCTTCTTAAATAATTTTATTACTTCAGCCGGCTTTGAAACATCAGCTTGAACCAGAAGTACCTCTCTACCTAACTTGTTTATTTCCTTAACCGTCTCTTCTCCACCCAATATATTATTTTTGTAATTGACCACGATCTTACAACCTTCTTTGGCAAATCTAATTGCAGTTGTTTTTCCTATACCGCTTGAAGAACCCGTAATTACAACAACTTTACCTTTCAAATTCATAAGTCAATTTTAATTCACGGGTCTGTAGGATGCAATCTGTGACGTAAATTGTATTAAAAGTGGTTAGTTAATTCTACCCAACCGGATGGATGCATACCAAATTCTTTTTGATACCACTTAAACGATCTAAGTTTTGGATTTCCCAATAGCCTTACTCCGACTAAACCTTTTTGTTTAGCGTTTTCGGCTGCTTTTTCCCACAATATTTTTCCTATTCCCCTTCCCCGTTTATCTTTCGCTACCGCAATGGTGTCAATAAATAATTCCGTACCAAGTTCATAGGTCACCGGAAGAGCAACTATTACTCCCACTGTTTTTCCACCTTCAGTGGCTTTGTAGCTATATTTCGTATTAAACACTTCCAGTTCATGTTTTCTGGCTGTATCTAAAGTCCATGGTTCTCCTAATCCTTGCTTACCAAATGCTTCTAAAGTAAGCTCTGCGGATTTTTCTAAATCTGATTGACTCATCGGTTCAATTTTTATTTCCATAATTGCAATTCTAAAGAAGTTCTAATATTTTAGGTATTTTTTTAGTCCCCTCTTTTTTTCCGAAGTGTCCCCCGCCTTTAATCAAAATAAACTTTGCATTTAATCTTTTGCTCGTGTCTTCTGCCGCGATTGCTGTATAGTACGGGTCGTTGTCTGAATGAATCACGGCAATGTTTTTGACATGGTTTTTAATTTTCGAATGATTTATTTTTGTTTTCCAAAATAGCCTGTGCCCTTCGCATAAGTCATCATAATCCCAAACAGACACCAAAATCATTTGTTTGTATTGAAATTTTTCACCCAGACGCATCGCCAATAAATTACCGAGACTATGCCCAATTATAAGCGTATTATTATCAATTATATTTAAAGACTCGATGTATTTAAGAATCTTTCTCATGGCGGGTACGTTTTTACGCATTTCCGGGATATCAGGGAAAAATGTTGTATAGCCCTTTTTCTCAAGTTCCTTTTTGAGCCAGGGGTACCAATTGTCAGTGATTTTAGAATACCAACTCTGTAAAAATATAATCTTTTTCATTGCAATGGTATTTTAGTTCACGAAATAGCAGGAAGCAATCAATGAACAATGCGCCCTTGTTCTACTAGAATTGTCAATCAGACCTTTTGTTGCAATTTCTCCAATACTAGGTGCGAGTTTCTTTTAATGATATCTCAACCCGTTTGTCTGTATTGGCATTTGGATCATTTATCCAAATGCGGGTTGGAGTGAGTTGGTAAAAGATGTAAATTCCTTCATTAAGAAATTTCTTTAGACCAACGGTAAAGTCGTTTGAAATGTCTCCATATGGGTATTTTCTTTCAAAATAAGTCTTTGTAATTTCAGGAATTTTTTCTTCGTGTAGTCTCTTTGCCTTTGCTTCGATTTGCAACCCGACACCAATACTAAAACCTTGGGTAGAATCAAAAATTGTGAAGGCCACATCTTCTGACTTTTCGATATGTTTTGAGTGGCCTGAACTTGGAAGTGAAACAAAGTAAAAATTGAAATTGCTATCAAATGTGTAGGCAAGAATACACGACCAAGGCTTCCCGCCTCCATTAATTGTGTTTAGCGTTAAATACTGATTATTTAGCACAATTTCCTTAGCCAACTTGTTTAAGTCTTTCATGCGTAAATCAATTATACATTTAAAAAGTATGCCTTTGTAGTGATGTGTTAAATTAGAAAGCCGGATGTTAAAATAAGCATAATATGGTTGATAAAGACTTTCTTCTACTTGCGCTTGAACAAGCAAAAAAATCCGTTCAAAATGGTGGCTTCCCTGCCGGAGCAGTTATAGTTAAGGACGGAAAGGTTGTTGCGGAAGGAGTAAGTCTTGGATCTAAACTACATGACCCAACAGAGCATGCAGAGACCTCTGCAATTAGAAAGGCGTGTAAAACAATTGGTTCTACCCATTTAGACGGCGCAGTTTTATATGAATCTCTTGAGTGCTGCAACATGTGCTTCTCTGTTGCCAACTGGGCTGGAATATCAAAAATTGTATATGCTTGCAGAAAAACACCGGAAATGGTTAAGAAATTTTATTATGAAGGTCTAACAAATAATAAAACTCTAAATGATAAAAATAATAAAAAGATTGAAACTCTTTTTATTCCCGACTTTGAAAAAGAGTGTCTTTTTCTGTTAAGACAATGGGAAAAGCAGAAAAGTTAAAACGTAAATTAGTAACCACACATTCGCTTTTTATCGCGAATCTAATTTGACTTCCCTATCGCAATCATAAATACTAAGTAAGCTAAATTACTATGAAGTTTTTAATTAAGGTTCTTGGGCAAATATATCTTTTACCATATACGCTGTTGAAATCGCTAGTTTCGTTGTTTCGAAAAAGCAAAAATCCATTAAAGGTTCCTGAAGTTGGACAAGAGAGCAGTTCAAGACTGAAATATTATCTATCGTTTGCTTTTTGGGTGTTAACGGGATATTTCTTATTTAGATCGTACATTGTTTCTAACAGGCTTGTTTATGCCTGTCCTTTAAACTACAGCCAACCGTGCCGCAATGCCGAAGCCGTATATAAATCTTATTGTGATAAAAGCAATAATAATTGTTTTCGTGATTACGAAAAAATTACTTTATCAAACAATAGGGTTGTACAGTTTAGTTATTGTGACCAAAAGGCCATTGCTGTTCACTATTGCTATACTGAAACCGGTGACGTCTGGCGAATTGAGTACTACGGAAGAAATATATTAAAGTAGCTATTGCTAAAGGTTATACTTATTTTTTTACCAATCTTCAACTAGTAGACTGCTTTACAATTATTTTTAAATTACTACAGCTAAATTTCAGATTTAGTGATTATACTTTTTTTAGAATTAAGGAGGTGAAAGAAAATGGGTTATTACCACTGGTCGCCAATGATGCATAATGGCTTTGGATTTTTTGGAACACTTGCTGTAGTGGCATTTTGGGTGCTTTTATTTGTACTGGTTTTGGCATTATTTAAACGCGGTGGACATTCTGAAAATGGTTCATCGAGTAAAGCTTTGGATATTCTCAAAGAGCGTTACGCAAAAGGAGAACTTAGTAAAAAAGAGTTTGACGAGATGAAAAAAGAGATCTCTTAATATTGTATTATCTGACTTGGAGTGAGCAAACAAGAATTCGTAAGACTTCTGTTTTAAATTGTGTATTGAAGCAAAATAATAAGGAAAATAAGATGGAAAAAAGTCTTTAAAAGGTCGGGGATTTTTTTTCTTAACTCGCTTGCCAAAACAAGGTTCATCGTGTTATTCTTCGCTTTCGTTGCCAAAGCGCAAACATTGAAACGACCCAAATCCGTTCTTGTGGTTCACTCCAGCTTCCATCTACACCCTCGATAAAATAACGATATTTGCCATTTTCGCCAGTGCGCTTAATTTTAGTTTTTCTGTTTCCTCTCTCAATTGCTGAAACATTTTGCGCGCCTCTGACAAATCTTCTTCGTAGAGCTTGTGAGGCACGCTCATAACCTGCTTCATTTTCCATAAGCTCTTTCGTCACCTGGTCTAACTCGTCGCAATGTGTCATGTCGAGTGAGGTAATATAGTTATGCGTTTTGGGGAATGAACCGTTCATACTAATTTCTGAAAACATTATACCATATCGGATGAAAGAGAAAGATTGCGGGAGAATCTTCTAACAAATATCTTTGAAAATCAAGATATGTTTTTTTCCTGTCCTCTCTATCCATTTCGACCCTTCCCTCCTCCAGCAGTTTATCAATTCGAAGATTTTTATATTTTGTGATATTTGTTTGCGTTTGTGTTGAGTGCCACAGTGAATACTGGTCTGGATCCTTGGGAATATCAAAAACGGTGATAAACGCCTGGTAATCCGAAGGGATGACCGATGACACTAATACGTTTGAATTGATACCTAAATCCCGCCACATCTTTGAAACATTTTCAGCCGTGTCGATCAGGTTTGGTGACGAAATAAGTTTGATGACATAGTCGTTCGGAAGCTTATCTTGAATGTCTTTTAAGAGCGACCTGGCTTTTTCAAGATCGAAATCGTAACTTTTCACCTGTGGATTATAAAAATATGATTCCGGGTTTATTGGGGATAGCGCCCTTGATTCGAAAACACTTTTGTCGATTGAATAGTTTAGAGCAAGCCTGAAGTTTTTATCTGCCAAGAATGTGTCACCAGTATTAAAAAAAATGACGACTACCTGATTATTTTTTACATTCTTTTCCACTTTTGTGTCGTCCCACTTTTCAAACGGAATCGGTGAGCTTAGATTTTTAGCAATGCTTACTTCACCCATCTTGAACGCAAACTTCAGTTGTTCTTCCGTTGGATAAAATTTGATATTTTGCGTTTCGCTTCCTTCGGAAAGGGTTATCTTTTGAATGTAGCCACCCTTAAGAGATAAGTTTTTTACTTTCCATTCGCCGGTTCCTAATAAACCTTTTTTAAAAATAGGTTTTTCCAAAAGTACAATAAAAGGAATGTAGGGTTCGTTTAGATTAAAGATAATTGCGTTACCGGACTTTTCGATAGCCACGTCTTGAAAATTATAGTTAGTGTCGTTTACGGAAAATTTCTTACGATCTTGCCAATAGACATTGTCCTTAAGACGAAAGACCCAACGTTTCCCGTTATCTTCAATTGACCAGCTTTCCGCCAGATCTCCATAAATTTCACCTGACGCTTCGCTTTTGACAAGACCGCGACTGATGAGTGATGAAATTTCATACGGCAACTCGTCGATGGTATATCTTCCGGTGTAACCGATATTAGCTGTCGTTTTCAAATGGATCGAGGGAAGTTTTTTTATTAAAAAAATTGAAAGCGCGCATCCCATGATTATTCCAAAAATTATTACACCGCGGAACTTTATGATAAATGCCAGAACTAGTTTTAAAAAAAATCTCATTAAATTATTGAGCCTTGTTTAACTAAATGTTGTATTGATTAGCGAAAGGATGACAAAGAAAGCGGTCAGAAAGAAAGTGAGCCGAAAGATCAGCTTTTCAAGACCGCGTCTTGTGAAAGAAGAAGAGGTTCCCCACACTCTTCCGAAGCCGGTTCCTTTATTTTGGATAAGAATGAAAAATATCAAGACGAGCGAAAGTACTACTTGGACAATTAATAAGATATTTTGCATTTCTATATTATATCAAATTGCATTCATTTGATAAGCCAATAAATAAAAGATGAAATGATTGAGAACAAAAAAGAGAAAGCTACATATGCTAAGAAGCCTTCAAAATTAAGTACAGGAATATCAATCCACTTTGATGAAAAACCTGAAAAGTGAAAATAGCTAATTTTAAAAGCAGGGATAAGTAGTGATGTAATGTAAATCACAAAGGATGATGCAACCCAACGAAAGAGGCCGAATGTAATTAGGTTGATTGGCAGAAGTAGAATGTTGATGACTGGTTTTGCAAAAAGTGATACACAAGTGATGGCGATTCCTGCCAAAATCAGTGTTGTAAATCCATTGCCAAAAGAAATTCCGGAAGCAACTGCCGAAACCAGATACAAGCAAAAAGTGTCGATTACAAGGTGACGTAATATCCGACGCATAAGCTCATTCTACAATATTTAAAAGATTTTTAGAAACTAGCATGTGGTGATAACGTTGTGCAAAACGATGGGCTTCGTCACGGAGATATTCGACGATGAAAAGTGCTCCCTCGTCGGGTTTGGTTTGTATGAAACCGCTGGAGGTGGGGATAAGCAAACGTTCAAAGCGTTTTGCGATCCCGACAACGGGAATGTTGTATTGACCGACCGCTTTTTTGAAGACGTTTACTTGTCCTTTGCCACCATCGACGATGATTAAATCAGGTATTCCCCAATCGTAGAAATGGTTGGTGCGTCTTTTAATTATTTCGTTTAGAGAATCAACATCTGAATTTTTGGACACGCGGAGACGGAAATGTCGGTACTTAGATCTGTCTGGTTTTCCCTGGTGAAACACGACCATCGATCCGGCAGCGTTAGTACCTTGCAGGTGTGCGATGTCGTAACATTCAATTTTTTCAACAGAAGTTACTGGCATGAATCTGTTTAAAAAAGTTTTTAAGCTGTTTAATCGGCTTTTGGTAACTTTATCTGAATAATATGGGTCCTGTATGTATGTTTCAGGAATGATTCGCGGCGAGGTTATTTCCTTAAGGATCGTGACTCGATTCTTAAATATTTGTGCCTTTTCATAATCCTGATTTTGCGATGACGTCTTCATTTGCTGAAGTAAAATCCCCTCCAGCTTCTTAAAGTGCCCTGCAAAAAATAACCTAATGTTTGAGAGGTTCTTTTTATATTGCCTGATCAGCTGTGTATGTTTATCGGCATTTTCTTCCAAAACTATTTGCGAAGGACAGGGATTACATAATCCCATCTGCGAATAGAGGCAGTTTTTATTTGACGGTTTATGGTTTGCGTAGGGAACAATTCTTCTGATAGATTTTAACAGCCACTTTAAATTCCCAGAATTAGTGAATGGTCCCCAAACGGATTTTGCTTTTGCATCAATTTGTTTTTTTCTCGAAAGTGTTAGATAGGGTAGATCTGCGTTTGTTAGGTACACATAAATTGGACTTTTATCGTCTTTGAGGGATATATTATAAACGGGTTTGTATTTAGAAATTAGTTTGGCCTCCAGTAGAATTGACTCGACTTCACTTTCGACTTTGATGAAGGAAAAGCAGTCAACAGATTTCACGAGCCGGTCAGTTTTTCCGTAGAGGTTTTTGTTAAAGTACGATTTGACGCGTTCTCTTAATGATTTTGCCTTTCCGATATAAATTATTTTCTTCTCAAAGTTGAGAAACAGGTAAATTCCCGGAAGCAGGGGAAGATGCTTGAGATTGGCTTTTCTAAATTTGTAATAGTTGTCGATTTTATCCAGAAGTTTAATCATATTTTTTTGATTTGGGAATTCTAACCCTAATTAATAGAAACACAATTACCGAAGCGATGATTAAAAAGACAATGATTAACTGTGAATACATGTCTGTCAGTTTTGTACCCTCGATTTCTTTTCTTGCTCCATTGATGACTACAGCATATTTGTCGGGAGTGTCTCGTCCGAGAAGTGAAAATTTGGAGTAAACCGATCTGTTGATTGTTGAAAAAGGCGGAATGATTTGCACATTGTCTTGTGCATATATTTTGTTATCAGAAATGTAATCGATTCTTTTATCATAAAGGGCAAATGGGTTTTCATTTTTTAATGTGATATTCATTTGCCTTGTTAGGACAAAGAATATTTCTGTTTTGTATTCGACCTTGATCGGTTTTTCTATAATGTTTTCAATGTTGCCGACATTGACCGAAATGTCTTTGCTATTGCGATTGTCGGTAAAAGACCCTGGGGGATATGGTAGGCTGTCACTTTGCCCATGGATTGCGAAAGCAAAATGTCGGAGATCAAATTTATTGAAATAATCAGACTTTGAGGTTGCTCCCCAAGTTGGATCGATTGATATCCACAATTTTTTATCATTATCCCAATACTCGACCCAAGAGTGAAGTACGTCGTTGAAAAAGCTGATTGATTTTACCGACGGATTATCACTTTGCGAGTAGCCGATCACTTCGCGGGAGGGAATTCCTGATGCGCGCAGAAGCGCAATCGTCAGATCGGTAAATTCTCTGCAGGTTACGGCATCTGTTGTTGTAACCGCCTCGACTGCACCAAGACGATCTTTGGCTGTCAAGCTGAAATCGTATTTGAGATTTCCAACAACAAAATTATATACTTTCTCAGGTGTTTGTAGGCTTTTGGAAAGCTCTTGGATTCTATTATCGGAAACTTGCCAATAATTTGTTTCTTTGATATTGCTGTATAAATTCATAACGCCAGGAGATAAATATTTTCGCGGGTAAGAAAATATCTGTACAAATCCGCCGACGTTAACTTTTACTTCCGAATTTGCAGGGATTTCGTATTGTGCAATCCAATTTCCATCCTCATCGACGCTTATGTTTTTAGGTTTCGGCTCAAGATTTTTATAAAAAATGCGTTGGTATGACGTGTCGGGAGGAAGCGCTACTACCTCGCGCTTACTGGCTGCCGAAGTATTTTTCAAATTGTAATTGATTGAGTAATCGAAAACCTGGTATTGCCCAAATGCGGCAACAATTCTTGATTCGGAAACGGCGTTTTTGTCAAATTCATAAACAACACTGTCACCCTCATGCGATTTTCTGATATAGGAAGGTGAAAAATATGCCTCAGCCCCAAAATCTTCTGGAACGCTAATTTTTGTTAGTATCTCGCTGTAACTTGCGACATCTTCAATTTTTGGAATAGAAATTTCCCAGACGTCTCCGGTTTTTTCGGCGATGTTGTCGATCGTATAGTTAATTTGGAAATCTCTACGTTTACCGTTACCCAAAACTTTATCGCCAAAGTTGATTTTAATGGTCGTTTCGTTTTCTCTTTTTGAGATATTGTGTGGAATAGCTCTGCCGTTTTCTGATACGTCAAGATTTTTTATATCGACGTTTTGGATTTTGTATTCAAAAGATGGCAGGTATTTTTCCGTTGTTTTGTTTTTAACACTAATTTTCTCGGTGACGGAAACAATTCCAGCTCTATCGAAAAGATAGTTGTTATCAAGTTTGACGTCAAAATTTGCGTCAGCGGAGGTAAAGCTGAAAAAAAGGAAAATGAAAATTATCTGGAAAAGTAGATATCTCAAGACCTTCATAAATTGTTGTAATAAATTTTATATTTGACGCTTCTACTTTGATAATATCAGATGGGTTGACGAAAGGCTTACTTAAGATATTGACCAGTGTAGGATTTTTTGTTGTTTTTTAACATTTCGGGAGTACCTTGAGCAACAATCTCGCCACCGCGTTCCCCGCCGTCTGGGCCTAAATCAATGATCCAGTCTGCGAATTTTATAACGTCAAGATTGTGTTCAATAACAAAAACGCTGTTTCCGCGCATTACAAGTAACCTAAGAACCGCCAATAACTTCTCAACGTCGGAAAAATGAAGTCCCGTTGTTGGCTCGTCTAAAATATAGGTGGTTTTTCCGGTGTCTTTTTTGCCAAGTTCAAATGCCAGTTTTACGCGTTGTGATTCTCCGCCAGACAGGGTAACAGCGCTTTGGCCCAACTCGATATAGCCCAATCCAACTGAAGAGAGCGTCTCGAGTTTTTTTAGAATTTTAGCGTTGTTGTGGAAAAAGTCTACTGCTTCATCCACACTCATGCAAAGAATCTCGTAAATGTTTTTTCCACGGAAGTTAACATCTAATGTCTGTGCATTATAACGCTTCCCCTGACAAACTTCGCATTTCACCCAAATATCACTCATAAACTGCATTTCGATTTTGATCTGGCCCTGCCCTTCGCACGCCTCGCACCTTCCGTCTTTGACATTAAAGGAAAATCTGCCTTTCTTATAACCGTTTACTTTTGCGTCGCGCGTTGAAGCAAAGACATCCCTGATTTCATCAAAAACTTTGGTATATGTTGCCGGGTTGCTTCTTGGTGTCTTTCCGATTGGGCTTTGGTCAATCAAAATCACCCTATCGATATTTTCCCAACCATCGCAGCCTTTATAAATATTTTGCATGTTTCTATTTTCGCTACGGATGTGGTTTAAAAGCGCCGGATAAAGACTTTCGACCAAAAGTGTTGATTTGCCGCTTCCGGATACGCCTGTGATTACGACAAATTTGTTTAGCGGGAAGGTAACGTCAATATTTTTCAAATTATATAAATGGCAACCGTAGAGGGTAATGTTTCTTCTGGTGTTTAATAGCTCAGGAGTATAGGCGGCAGTTGTTTGAATTTTTTTCTCGCCGGAGAGATACCTTCCCGTAATTGACCCTTTATCTTTGCAGATTTCATCGAAGTTTCCCCTTGCAATGATTTCTCCACCGAGCTTACCGGCTCCCGGACCAAAGTCAAAAATATAATCTGAGTTCTTCATCATCTTTGCGTCGTGTTCGACGACAATTACGGAGTTCCCCAAGTCACGCAATTTTTTTAGGGTATCGATGAGCATCTGATTATCTTTCTGGTGCAAGCCAATTGTCGGCTCGTCCAAAACATATAAAACCCCTGTTAAGCCTGACCCGATTTGACTTGCAAGTCGAATTCTTTGCGCTTCACCGCCGGACAATGTACCCGCCGGGCGTGATAGTGTGAGATAGTTTAACCCCACCGAAATCAGAAACTCCATTCTTTTTTCAATTTCATTTAAAATTAATTTGGAAATTTCCTTTTCCTTTTGCGTTAATGACGAATGTGCTTTTGAAAGCTCTTTTGCAATAAGATACGATTTTTCAATTGTCAAATCTGTAAACTGCGATATTGAAAGACCGTCAACGGAAACAGAAAGCGATTCCTTGTTTAACCGTGCGCCGCCGCAGTCGGGGCAAGTGATATTGACCATGTACTTTTCAATTTCCGACCGTACCCAGTCCGACTCAGTTTCGCGGTGTCTTTTTTCCAACTCGGGGATAACACCGTCAAATTTTTCGTAAATGAAGGTGTCCTTTCCAAATCTGTTAGTCCCGGAGACTCGATATTCGCGATTACCGCTTCCGTTTAAGATAATCCCGATCTGACCTTTATCCAGAATTTTTAAATCCGCGCGATAGTCGATCTTGTTCTCGGAACACATTTGCAAAAATAAACGTGAATACCAAGTATCGCTCTCAAACATATTGGAAAAAGGTAGGATTCCCCCTTCGATAATACTCAAGTCATAGGAGAAAATTTTATCAGGATCGATTTTCGAAATAATTCCGATACCAAAACAGCGCTTACAAGCCCCCTGCGGTGCGTTAAAAGAAAATGACCGCGGTTCAATTTCTGGTATCTGAATGTTATCTTTTGGACACGAAAAACGTTCAGAAAAAATATGATCGCTGAAGTTTTTTGGAAATCGGGGGATTTCAAACGATTGGTCTAAAACTTCCGAGAGAATTACCAACCCATCGGAAAGTTTTAATGCTTGATCAATTGAGTCGGAAAGGCGCGATTTTAAGTTCGTTAAATATACTCTGTCGCCGAGCGATTTTTTTTCGACCGAGACACGGTCGATGACAGCAGAAATCGTATGTTTATTTGTTTTGATAAGAAAAAAATCCTCATCCGTGTCTTTGACAACGCCGTCTACCCGCACTTGCCGATAGCCTTTCGAGCGTAAGTTGTCGAAAAGATTGGAAAACTCACCTTTTTTGTCGAGAACCACCGGCGAGAGAATAAGAAACTTGAGGATCTTTTTATTTGCAACAAGCTTTGAGAGTAAATTCAGTGCTGACTCGACAATCTCATCAAGCGATTGTTTTTTGATTTCGGTTTTGCAGATCGGACAATGTGGATGACCGACCCTAGCGTACAAAAGCCGCAAATAATCGTAGATTTCCGTCACGGTTCCTACCGTCGAGCGCGGGTTCCTCGATGTCGTTTTCTGGTCAATTGAAATTGCTGGAGAAAGGCCTTCAATTAATTCAACGTCGGGCTTTTCCAAAACCCCCAGAAATTGTCTGGCGTAAGTTGAAAGGCTTTCGACGTACCGTCTTTGACCCTCGGCGTAAATTGTATCGAAGGCCATTGAACTTTTTCCACTACCTGAAACGCCGGTAAAGACCACGAGTTTGTTTTTGGGAATGTCCATGTCAACATTCTTTAAATTGTGCTGTTGTGCACCTCTAACTTTTATAAATTGTGTATCCATATCAATTTGATTAACAGGAAATTTATAATTATCTTCCACGCAAAACACCTGCCGAAAAACCGGTAGCTGAGGTATTTTAGCATACAAGGCTGAACGTCAGTAGCGTAAGCACAAAAGTTTCCCAAAAGCAACTTGCGTTAACTTATCTCTAAAAATTTAATCTTATCTCTGATTTGTGCTGCAAATTCAAAATTAAGATCCTCTGCAGCAATTTTCATCTCTTTTTTAAGTTTGTTAACAAGCTTCTTTTTATCAAGCGGTGTTAACGAATCAAAACTTGCCTCATCTAAATCACGAAGTTTCGAAGCACTTATTTCAAGAAACTTCTCAATTTGTGAATCGTCAGTTTTGGTGATGATTTTTTCTCTGATAGGTTTTTTAATTGACCTTGGCGTAATATGGTGTTTTTTATTATAAGTTACCTGAAGCGCTCTTCGTCTTGACACTTCATTGAGGGATTTTTCGATTGACTTGGTAATCTTATCGGCATATAAAATGACTCTTCCTTTGACGTGTCTGGCCGCCCTCCCCATTGTCTGCACAAGTGAAACATCGCTGCGTAAAAAGCCTTCCTTGTCCGCATCAAGTATTGCCACAAGTGCTACTTCAGGAAGATCCAGCCCTTCCCGCAACAAATTCACACCAATGATGCAGTCATATTTTCCAAGCCTTAAGTCGTCGAGGATGTCGGTTCGTTCAAGGGTGTCAACATCCGAGTGCAAATAGTGAACAGCCAGACCCTTCTCCTTCAGGTACTCGGTTAAATCCTCTGCCGTTTTTTTGGTGAGTGTTGTGACTAAAGTTCTGCGTTTTGCTTTTGATTCCTTAACTATTTCTTGCATAACATCAGACACTTGATTTGTTGTGGGTTTAATTTCGACCAGTGGGTCGGGAATGCCGGTTGGGCGAATCAGTTGTTCGACAATCCCATTTGATGCGCCGCCGTGTTTGTTTGAAGCTTGGATTGCTTGCGTTATTTCCCACTCTGCAGGGGTGGCGCTTGTGGCGATAAAATTAGGAATTCGTCTTACAAATTCTTCAAATTTTAACGGCCTGTTATCAAGTGCAGAAGGCAGTCTAAATCCATAGTCTATAAGTGTTTTTTTTCTAGACAGGTCGCCGTGATACATTCCCCTGATTTGAGGGAAAGTCATATGTGATTCGTCGACGACCAATAGCCATTTCTTGCCATAAGGAATATTAAAATAGTCAATTAAACTGTAGGGAGGGTCACCCTCGTTTCTTCCATCAAAGTAGCGTGAGTAATTTTCAATCCCCTTAACATATCCCAACTCTTTAATCATTCCTAAATCGTATGAGACTTTTTGCTTAAGACGATGAGCTTCGAGGATTTTTCCAGAAGACTCAAGTATTTTAACGCGGGCACGCATATCTTTTTCGATTGTTGTTAAAATATTTCCGTTTCCTGCCCTGTCGGTTACGTAGTGTTTTGCCGGGAAAAGTGTGAAATTATGATTAGGGCTGTTATTATTAACCTTTGTTCCATCAATTGGGTTAATGATTTCAATTTCTGATATGTAATCATTTTCGATATTAATTCTTACGGCTTCATCTTGGTAAGACGGGTAGACGTCAACGACATTGCCCCTAACTCGAAAAGTGCCGCGGTGGAATCCATAGTCGCCTCTTTCGTATTGAAGAGAAACCAATCGGTCTAAGATTTGTTGGCGCGCCACTTTCATTCCTTTTGTAAATTCGAAAATAGTTTTACGGTATTCAACTGGGGAGCCCAAATTGTAAATGCAGGAAACCGAGGCAATAACGATTGTGTCAGGCCTGGTTAACAAGTTGGTTGTTGTCGAAAGCCGTAGCTTATCGATCAGGTCGTTAATATCGGAATCTTTTTCGATATAAGTGTCAGTTGAGGGAATGTAAGCTTCCGGCTGATAATAATCATAATAAGAGACAAAATACGAAACGGCGTTACCCGGGAAAAAATCTCTGAATTCTTGGTAAAGCTGGCCGGCTAGAGTTTTGTTGTGTGAAATAATCAACGTCGGCACCTGAAGCTTTTCAATGACGTTGGCAACAGTAAAAGTTTTACCGGAGCCGGTAACGCCAAGTAAAACTTGGTAATCGCGTCCGCTTTTGATTCCATCACAGAGTTTTGCTATTGCCCGCTTCTGATCGTCGATGGGTTTGTATGTTGAGTGTAGTTTAAAATTGTTCATGAACTTTTAGTATATACTCCTCTTACTTGAGTTTGAACTATTCGTAAGAGATTATATATTCAAACACTCTCGCTTACTGTCGCAATCTAGAGTTTATCGACTATAGCATAAATTCCCCTTGACAACTTCGGGTTATATTAGTATACCTATATAAGATAAGTTTCATTCAATTTTATTTGTATGGCGCTAATTATTTATAAACGGCAAAGACAAATCCTCGATTACATCAAGCAATACATTCAAATGTCTGGTTCTGCTCCGACACTGAAAGAAATTGCCAACTCGCTGGGTGTTTCCTCGCTTGCAACCGTCCACGAACATTTGCTTACCTTGGAAGCCAAAGGTTTGATCAAGCGCAAAACCGGTAAAACAAGAGCGATCAAACTTGTTGAGGAAAACACCTCCACTGCCGCTGAGGGAGTTGAAGTCCCAATTCTTGGCTATATTGCTGCAGGTGCACCCATCGAACCCTACACTGATCCGTCGGCGTCGATGTCGATTCCCCCATCCATGGCTTCTACGCAAAGGCGAACTTACCTCCTGCAAGTCAAAGGCGAGTCAATGATCGAGGAACAGATAAGAGATGGTGATTATGTCGTGATTGAACAAGTGGAAACTGCAAATAACGGTGATATTGTTGTCGCACTTTTAGACAACGGAATGGCGACACTCAAGCGCTTTTTCAAAGAAACAACCAGAATCCGTTTGGAGCCGGCCAATTCAAAGATGAGCCCGATTTTTGTGAGAAACGTTCGAATACAAGGTAAAGTTGTTGGCTTGATCCGGAAGTATCTAAGAAACTAAGATTTTTTCCCCGTTTTTGACTTTATTACTTCAATTGAGATTGGAATGATAGAAATCAAAATGATGACGAGTATTGTGGCTTCAAAATTATTTTTAATAAAGGGAATATTTCCAAAAAAGTATCCAAGAGAAAGAAACAGACCCACCCAAAGAAAAGCGCCGATGATGTTAAAAAAAACAAATCTTTTATAGTTCATGATACCAACCCCGGCGACAAAAGGAGCAAACGTTCTGATAATCGGGATGAAGCGGGCCAAAATGATCGTTTTTCCGCCGTGTTTTTCGTAAAATAAGCGCGTGCGAAGGAGGTGTTCCTTTTTGATAAAGCGGGAATCTCTTTCGAAGATCTTTGGTCCAATCTTCTTACCGATAAAATAATTAACGGTATCGCCGGCTACAGCTGCAAGGAATAAATTTAGAAAAAGCGGAAGGAGCGTGAAGTAACCGAGTGCAGAAAAGGTTCCGGCTGCAAAAATAATCGAGTCGCCGGGTAAAAAGGGCGTGATAACAAACCCGGTTTCCACAAAGATAATAAGAAATAGAAAAACATGCGTCAGTACACCGTATTGATCAATGATAGTGAGGAGATATTTATCAAGGTGAAAAATAAAATCAAAAACAAATTTCAGGTTCATAGATTACGCTGAAGTCAATTCGCTTTCAATTCCAAGAAGACGGTTGTATTTTGCAACCCTCTCGCCTCTTGCTGGAGCACCGAATTTAACATAATCTGAACCTACGCCGACGGCAAAATCTGCAATGAACCAGTCGTTTGTTTCACCAGATCTATGGGAGACGATAATTTTCCAATTTGCCGACCTTGCCAACTTAATGACGTTTATTGTTTCGCAAACAGTTCCAATTTGATTGGGTTTGACAAGTATCGTGTCACAAGCTTTCTCCTTAATTGCTCTTTGCACGCGTTCGGGACTGGTTGATAGAAGATCGTCTCCAACAATCAAAACCTGTCCGGCGAATTCGTTGTAAACCTTTTGCCAACTGTCCCATGCTTCTTCATAAAAACAATCTTCAATCAAAGCAAGGTGATAAAGCGAGTTGATATTTTTATAATATTCCATAAGCTCAACGTCCTTTAGTGATGATGATTTGTCCCTGATGGTATAAGAACCGTTTTTGTAAAAATATGAAGCGGCAACATCAAGTCCCAAGAATACGTCAATACCTAACTGATAGGGACTTTCTTGAATTGATTCGACAAGAATCTCTAAAGCGTCTGCATTGGTAAAGAGATTAGGAGCATACCCACCTTCAAAGCCGACTGAATGAATTGCGCCACGGCGTTTGAGATTGACTCCAATTGTTGTGTATATTTCTGCGCCGATTCGAAGGCCATCGTGGAAATTTTTTGAGGTTGCGGGAATAACATGGAATTCCTGGAAATCGAGATTCCCAGCTCCGTGAAGTCCGCCATTGATCATATTAAAAAGTGGCGTTGGAACTTTCATACTGGCGTTTATCCCCAGTGTTTTTGCTAATTGGTTGACATATTTATAAAGCGGTGTCGAAGATGACATTGCTGCCGCTTTGATACAGGCGATTGATACTGCAAGAATAGCGTTTGCACCGTATTTAGATTTGTTTTTTGTGCCGTCGAGGGAAATTAGTTTTTTATCAATTGAGACCTGATCTTCAACAACATCACCAACAAAAGCAGGGCCAAGTTTGCTGTTGATGTTATCAACAGCTTTTAAAACACCCTTTCCATGAAATCTTTTGGGGTCGTTGTCGCGCAGTTCTAAAGCCTCCGAGGAACCGGTTGAAGTTCCGGATGGCACTGATGATACTGAAATGTAGCCATTCTCGGTTTGACAAAAAGCTTCAACGGTTGGAATTCCTCGAGAGTCTAAAATTTCTCTCGCCCAGATTTTAGCGATTTTTGTCATATTATTTTATTCTATCACGAACTAGCTCCTGTTCTGCAAGTTTTATTACTCCTCTGACTCTATCAACCGCGTCGGGATTGACAGACATACTTGTTACTCCGTAACGTACGAGTTTTCTTGCAAAATCATCGTAAGTTGATGGAGCTTGGCCACAGATCGAAGAAGTCACGCCGGCCTTGTTACAGTGTCGAATAACACGGCGTAGTGCCCACATAACAGCGGGAGAGCGCTCGTTAAATTCATTTGCAACTTCGGCGTTATCGCGATCGGTTCCTGTAATCAGCATTGTTAAATCGTTGGATCCGATTGAAACTCCGTCAATGCCGATTTTTATAAATTCGTCAATCAAAATTACATTAATCGGAATTTCAACCATCATCCAAAATTTGAATGTAGGATCTTCAAAAAGTCCTTCAGTGGCGACCAATCTTCGCACGCGTTTAAGTTCTTCTGGAGAGCGTACAAAGGGTATCATCATCCAGAGATTTTTATGTTTTTTCCTGACGTTTTTAATTGCTTGTAATTCTAAATTAAAAACTTCGGGATGTGAGATATATCGGTATGCACCTCGGAATCCAAGCATCGGATTGGCTTCGTTAGGTTCCCATTTATCACCACCGGGGAGACTTCGATATTCGTTTGTTTTGAAATCTGTCGCACGGTAGACAACAGGACGGGGGTCAAACGCCTTTGTAAACTCCTCGAGGCCGGCTTCAAGCTTTTCGATAAAGACATCCTGCTTCTTTTGTTGAATTGCTTCCTTCGGGTGTATTCCAATGTTGGCAACCATAAACTCAGCGCGGAGAAGTCCAACGCCGTTGACATTCATTTTTGAAACTTCCTTTGCGCGTTCGGGTTCTGCGAGGTTCACATACAACTTTGTTGCCGTCTTAGTCTTGATATTAACAAGAGGTTCAGCTTTTTTAAGTGTGGAAGATGTTTTTACCTTACCACCAAGAAAAACTAAACCTTTACTCCCATCGACCGTGAGAATTTGGTTTTCTTTTAGGATTTTGGTCGCATTCTTAGTGCCGACAACACATGGAATTCCCAACTCTCTTGATACAATTGCCGCATGCGATGTAAGTCCACCTTCGTCAGTAACAATAGCAACTGCCTTTTTCATTGCAGGAACATAGTCGGGTGAAGTCATTTTAGCAACAAGGATATCGCCGGATTTAATCTTGACAATTTCTTTAGGACTCTTGAGAATTTTGACAGTTCCCGTTCCAATGCCTGGGCTTGCGGAAGCACCGGATAATATCGGAGTATCGAGTTGGTTTTCATCTTTGACTCCAGAAGAAGCCTTCGCCTTTTGTTTCTGGACGTCTTCAATTGTAGTAACCGGTCGGGTCTGAACAATATAGAGCTTTCCTTTTTCTAATGCCCATTCTGAATCTTGTGGAAAATAGTAATGTTTCTGAAGCGCATCCGAAATTTTTGCTAGTTTAATGATATCCTCATCTTTAATTTTTTGTAGGTCAATAAGTTTTTTCGGTACTTCGGTTTCTATATTCTCGCCTTTCTTTCGACTTAGCATTACTTTTTGGTCAGAAACTTCTTTAGAAAGAATTGCAAATGTTTCTTTCTGGACGAGGTATGTATCAGGCACAACCGAACCCTGGACGATCATTTCGCCGAGTCCCCAAACCGCTTCAATCACAATTTTGTCTTTCTCATTGGTAACAGGATTTATCGAAAACATCACACCCGATACTTCCGACTCGACCATTTTCTGAACAATAACAGAGATCTTTACCTTACCGGTGGGAATTTTGTTTTGATGTCTATAGAAAATTGCCCGTGGAGTAAAAAGCGATGCCCAGCACTCACGCACGGCTGTGATCAGATTGTTCTGCCCTTTGACATTTAAGAATGTTGCCTGCTGACCGGCAAATGACATTCCGGGCAAGTCTTCCGCTGTTGCAGAAGAGCGGACGGCAACAAGTGCTTGTGAAAAAGGACCCGACAGTTTTTTATAAAATTTAACAATATCTACAGCAACTTCATGCGGAATCTCGCCTTGTAAAATGGTTTTTTGTATTTTTTTGGAAACACTGTCGAGCTCATCCGAAACGTCGACATTTACGTTTTTAATATCATCATTTATTTTGGAAAACAGATCATTTTCCTTTAAAAATTCATCATACGAAAGTGTTGTTACTGCAAATCCATTTGGAACCGGGAAGCCTGCGTTAATCATCTCACCAAGGTTTGCTCCTTTGCCTCCGACAAGTGAAATATCGTCTTTGTTGATGTCTTTTAAGAAGAGATTGTAATTCTGGGCAGAATTAGTCATTAATTTATAATCGTAGAGGCAAAATTACGTTTGGTCAACAATTAAAAACACTCTAAATATTGCCAAGTTTTTCCTTAAAATAATCAACCCATGGAATAGGAGCGGGATTAATTCCATTAAGCATGGTGAGATAGAAATTTAAAAACGCCCCAAACTGGATGAGCTCAAAAACTTGAGAAAATTTGTCGTCTGAATTTACTTTGTAGGAAACGCTAGGAATATTATTTTGGCCGACAACGTCGGTGGTAATCTCAAATCTTTGTCGAACGCGCGATGAATACAATTCGGAATTAATAAAGAAAAATAAAATGTTTTTATTGTTTGTCGCCGGGTGTTTGAGCCCTTCCATCAGGTGATGGTTAAGCTCGGGTATTGCAAAATCAAAAGAAAGATTCTTCGCGTTTTCGTTTTGCTGGTTATTGACAACATGCGTGGCACCGACCAAGTGTTCGGAAGAAACGTACAAAATTATTTTCCCCTTCATCGAGTTTGCAATTTTTAATGAATCGGGGGTTTCATCTTTATCAATATCATTAACATCAAAAATCTTTTTCATAATACTGACTGATTTATCAACATCTTCTTTTTTAATCTCCAAAAGCCCCGCCTTCATTGCGAAGACCAGCTGACCTATGATTGAGTAGCCGATGGCCATTCTGGGTTGATTTGAGGGGTTGTAAGTGGGTACTATCTGGTAGTACGGTAAATTATTTTCTTTTGCTTTCTCGATTAGTTTTCCGCCGGAACCAATGACTAATATTTTAGCTTTCCGTTCCAACGCCTCATTAATATTTTGTACAGTTTCTTCTGTATTCCCTGAATAACTTGAAATAAAGACGAGTGATTTCTCATTTACAAATAGCGGAAGGTGGTAATCATTTACCCGAGTTAATGGTTTTGAAAGTTTAGAAAAGTAAAGAGACTCAATAACCCTTGCGCCTAAACCTGACCCGCCCATTCCGCACATGACAACATTCTCAACGTTTTTATAATCATGCGGAATTTTTACCTGATTAGCCTCATTCCAGGCATGAAGACACTGATCCGGAAGTGCAAGAACCGAGGCATAAACATTTTGTTTGTCAAGCTTTTTAATTTTATCTAATAATTGTAATTGATTCATAAAATCAAATTAATCAAATGCATCAGTATTAACTCCATATGTCCAATCGACTTCACGATGACTTTTCAACATGACTTTTAATTTTGATTTAAGTTGATTGTATTGATCTTCCGTTTTTCCCTCGAATTTGATTGTCACATACGGGCCGTTTTGACTTGCTCTTATTATCACCATTTCGGTATCAGTATCAGCACGAACGCCGTCAATTTCTATAAACTTTGCATCCTTAAACATGTCTTTAAGTTCCTTCCCAAAAATATCTTTTACAAAATCAAATTTTATATTATCTGCTAAACCTAGTTTTATCTCTGGACTTGAATAATATTTCGGTAATTCAGATATAACTTGCTTTAAGCTTTTTCGGACTCTTTTCAAATAATTCAACAACCTTAAACTAGCAAAAGCACAATCATCATGCCCATAAAAATTATCCATAAAGAAAAAATGCCCCGATAATTCACCACCAAACAAAGCTCTTTCTTCCTTAACCTTTGCTTTGATAAAAGAATGTCCGGTTAACCAAATGACTGGAACACCTCCTCGTTCTTTTATTACATCGGTAACTTGTTTTGAACATAATGTATTAAAGACGATTTTGGCTTTGGGTTGGAAATCTAAAAGATCTGAAGCAAAAATTGAAACCAAAACATCATTCCAAATCATATTACCTTCATTGTCTACAATCCCTATTCTGTCACCGTCAGGGTCGTAACAAAAACCTATATCAGCTTTGTTTTTTACAACCCCATCGGCCAACCTTTGAAGATACTCCCGCTCGGTAGGATCCGGTGTTCCTAATGGAAAATTACCGTCAAGCTCAGTATTTTGTTCAATAACTTCACAACCAGCCTCTCTTAAAATATCAGGCATAAATTTTCCGGGGGTGCAATTACCGCCATCAACGACAACTCTAAAACTTAGTTTATCCGGCATTTTTTTAAATAAATCATTTTTGTAATGCGAAAATATTTCTTCTTCTCTATATTCACCTTTTTCGTTTGGAGTAGTAAATTTACCTTTTTTTGCTATTTCTCTTAGTTCAACAATCTCTTCTGTTATCATTGTGTCTGAAAAACCTACAGCAAGTTTGAACCCGTTATATTCTTTGGGGTTATGAGAAGCGCTTACATTTACCCCACCCTTTGATTGGAAATAATATTGTCCGAAATACATAAAATAAACCAGACCCAAACCTAAATCAATTACATTAATACCGGAATCCAAAAGACCATCAATTATCGCCCTCTTAATATTTGGAGTTGTAATACGGTTATCGCCAGAAATTACACATTCATTAATTCTTCTTCGCGACAAAAAGGTTGAGTAAGCACGACCGATCGTATATGCACCAGCCTCGTTTAATTCATCTGGATATTTTCCTCTTATGTCATAACCCCTGAAGATATTATCTGTAAAATGAGGATCTGTATATTCCGGCATATCAGTCCTTCATTCTAACTTTGTTGCGATAAATAAATCAAGCTCGTCTTTGAGGTTCGAATCACTTGTTTTTATCTTTAAATCAATTTCAGCTAGGGCGTCGATCGTTTTTCCAATTCCATTTTTTCCAAATTTCTCGGCATGCTCTTTTAGCTTTGCCATTCTCCAAGGCGGATATGACAGTAGTTGTTTTTTGACTACTAGGAAAATATCTCTTAGTTGTCCTACAAGAATTGAAAAAACTAACTCAATTGGGTCACTTTTGACTGTTACGTCAAGTAAGGTCAGACACGCTTTTGCGTTTCCCGGATAAAAACTGTCGATAAATTTCCACAAAAACTTCGAAAGTTTGTACTCTTCATCCTTTTTAACGCTTTTGAGCTTTTTAATAAATGTTTTTGGTATCTGGCTTTTATGGTAGATAATAAGTTCGATATCAAGATCACTTTGGTTGATAAATTTTACGGCTTCTGCATTGATTTGGGTATAGTTGTCGATAACAACCATTCTTTTCTGCATAAAAAGATTTTCTGACCGCAGGATGCTGATTGTGTTTTGATCCTTCGCATCAATTTTTACAATGTCCCAAAACTTTTTTTTACCCCATTGGATATATTCTTGGAGGCGCTCGTAGGAACGCAGGGTATTGTCTCCATGAATTAGATAAATATTCATAAATTCGCCTCTATAGTTTTTTTAAATTTAATTTTACAGACTGAACAAGCCTGTCTACTTTTTTACTAAAGCTTCTTTTTCCGTGTCTGATATGTGGCAGCAAACTCCCTGAAAAGTTATTCGGGATATGAGCAAGTTCGTGTAAGAGTACTTCATCCTTTTTATCATTAGGTAAACCATCGAATTTTTCCGAAAGAACTTCGATAACGTAAGATGGCTTTAAATTTAGAGATAACTGCCAAACTTTTGATAGACCCCAAATCCTCGCATAGGCTCTTGATTTTGAATTGTACGAGCGCATGCAACTGATTTTTTCGGGTGCAAATGGAAGGTGTGATAAGCGGATTAAATGAGCGATCCGTGTTTGGATATCTTTTGCTTTTTCCCAAACCACCGCACTGGAGGATTTCCTTCGTTTTTTTCTTTTTTTAGTAGAGTTCTTAAACCCTATAAACTTCAGCGCCTTCTTTAACTTCATTCTCGACTTTTAATCCTATCACATTTCCTTTTATCGCTGGATCAATGTTTTTGTGTTCAACCTGCATCGAATCGATTATTTGTTCGAATAAATCTTCACCGCCTCTGACAAATTTAATTTTATCTCCAACTTTTAAGTCAGATTCCACAGAAATTATGGCAACTTTAATTTTTTCGTAGTAGTGCGTTACAATGCCAACTTTCACTCCATCCATTTTAATCACCCCCCTCAAATTCTTGGCTATATTTTATTGAAAATGCTTACCTTATTTTCTTGCAAAATTGATTATACTAGAACAGAGTTACTTCTCCAATTGTGACCGCGTGACATAGAGCTATTGCTAAGGCATCAGCAGCATCGTCGAAGTGCGTTTTTTGTCCTTTTTTGCTTTTAATTTTCGGTCCTAAGATTTTTCTGACAGCTTTTTGCATCATTTTTTTATCGGACCTTCCGCTTCCGGAGATCTGTTTTTTTATTGTACCTGGAGCATATTCAAACAATTGTTTGTTGAAACGATAGGCACAAAGCATCATAACTCCCTGTGCCTGACCAACAGAAATTGCTGTTTTGGCATTAGTTGCAAAAAATATTTTCTCCATCGAGATCGCATCGGGTTTGTAATTACTAACCAGCTTCGAGAGTGTTTTATAAATTTCAGAAAGACGTCTTCCTTGGTGATGGTTTTTATCAGTTTGGATTATTCCGAAATTAATTACAGAAAAATTTTTTTCGTTGATCTCAATTAAGCCAAAACCTGTTGTAGCTGTTCCAGGATCAAGGCCAAGGATAATCATTTTTTCGAATTAGACTTTTGTGAATGTAAAAAGCTGAAGGAAATACTCCTTTTCGAAAAAATAAAGATATAAAGAAGCTCGGGAATTCCAAAGAGATTGATGATAAGAATTGCAACGAACCAATATTTATTGGAATTTTTTGCGGCCTTCCAAAGAGCAAAACCTTTTAAGGTAAGCGTATACAAAGAGTAAATAACCAAAAGTATCGGGTTGTTTTGTATTGCAAGTGCAAAGTCGTTTAAAAAACTCATGATTATTATAAATATTTTTCAATTAGAGATTTACCGCGCACCTCTGCGATCCAGCTGGCGTAAGCTTCCTGGATTTTGCTTTGGTAGAGTTCAGAACGAATTTGATCTTTCAATTGATCAAATGTTTGTGTGGCCGGATAAGCAGTTTTGTTTTGATCGTAATAGTCTTTGACATCGCTATCACTAACAGTGATTTGTTCTTTGAGTATACCCTCAAGTTTTTTTTGAATCTGAATATTTTCAACTAACTGGGCTTTAGTGACGCCTTGGTAGGTTAAGACGTCCTCAAGTGTTGAACCTTGAGATTCAATCGAGGAGCGGATTTTACCAAGCTCATTTTGGACATCCGCCTCTGATATTTTAATTCCGCGTTTGTCCGCTTCTTGAGAAATCAACTTTTTTGTAATCAGATCGTTAAGTACTGTTTCGCCGCTACTCTTTTGAAGCTCCTTGTAAAACTCGATTCTAGAAATTGGTTGACCGTTGACCCTCGCGATAAAGATTCTTTTATTCATGTACCAGATTAAAGGAACTATAAGAAGTAAGAGCGTTGAAAAAACGAGAATTATAAGACTTTTTCCGCTGAAAAATCTATCGAAGCCTTTTTTTGCGGTTTTGCTAACTGTTTTTGTTGCTGACACTTTTTTTGTAACCATATGTTTGTAAATTTTGTAAATGTGGTACCGCTATATCTTAACAAATATTTTCAACAATACAAATATAATTATCGCCAAATAGAGAGAACTTCCTAAAGGAATGTATATTTTATTCATTCCCTTTATCGTGTAAATGTCGCCCGGAAAGATTAAAGGATTACCAGGTCTAGAAGATAAAAAATACATAATCGCGACACAGATAACCCAAATAATAAGAAATATCTTTCCCGAACTTAGTTTGTCAACGACGTTTACTTGTTGCATCCTGATGAATAAACTGCGGGCTAAAGCCCCTGGTATTTTGTCACTTGCGATTAACTTCGTTAACCGCGAAAACTTGCTATGTCCAAAGCAAAAATGCCGTGGTTTTAAGCAAGGTAGCAATAAATTGATGATAAGCTAAGGGAGACAACGTGTGCAAGTAGTATTATAAAGGTAGCTATGAAAAAGATGCTGTTAGTATTATTTTTAATTCTAACAATTGGTGTGATAGATCTTCTGAAAAAAGATAAGACTTATGAAAGATCTGTTAACGAAACGCAGGAACAAGGCAATACAAACACCCTTGATAAATATTTAATTGGCGATTATGTAGTTGTAACCAGAAACGTAACTGATTACAAAGCGAAAGTCATAGCTAATTTTGAAACACAACTTACATCAAGTGAAATTATCGGTGCAAACCAATGTCAGGTTTTAGTCAACGGTGGGCTTTTTGACGAAGCGAGAAAGCCGTTGGGATTGTTCTATTTGGATGGGAAATACTTGGGGAAGATTAAAGGTTCCACCTTTTTAAACGGCGTGGTTAGTGTTGATGTCACCGGGAAAATTGATATTCAAAAAATTTCCGACTCTGGCTTGGATAAAAGGAAAGTACTCTTAATGCAAGCAGGTCCGATATTTATTTATCGTTCCTCGTATGAAACACCGGAAAATCTAAAAAATTACGGGCGGAGAATCATTTTGGGAAAAACCAGGACAAATGAGGTTTATGTGATTGCAATTTTTAAATATGATGATTTTGGGAGTGGCCCCCAATATACGCAGGTTGAAAATATTTTGGAAGCTTTAAAAAGCAAAAGATCGATCGATTTAACAGATGCGGTCAACTTGGATGGTGGAAACGCATCAGTTTTTATTGACGACACCTTCTCAATAAAAGAATCTACAATCGTTGGATCATTTTTTTGTTTTCTGTCTAATTAATCAACAATGATAAGTTTTTGATAAGCTAAAGAACCGTTGTTGATTATTTGGGCGATGACTAAAATCCTAGCGGATGTATAACTTCCACTCTTTTGCTGCAAATAATAGTCAATTGTTTTTTTAATCTTATCTAACTTCAGCTTGTTAACGGCTTCTTCTGGATGTCCGAAAGAAACTCCCCAACGTGTTTTGACCTCGCAGAAATATGTGTAACCATCCTTTTCGGCAACGATGTCGATTTCACCAAATCTTGATCTGAAATTTTTGTTTACGATTTTATAACCGTTTTTTTTAAGAAGCAGGCTTGCGTAGCTTTCACCAACCTTACCTTTATCAGAGGAGTTTTTTTTCATCTTTAAATATCCTATTATAAAGTAATAACATTAAAAGTGGAAAAACGATGTGTAATGGGTAAGGTTCCTGGGAATTATTTCTTTGCTTCCTTTTTCTTGTTGCGGGAGGAGCTTTTATCGATTTCTTTTTTGGATTTGTGGCGGATGTAGTAGATCTTTGCTTTTCTCGTACCTTTGTGGCCTTCGTGGGCAACAACAATATCCTCAAGAAAAGGATTGTTAACCGAGAAGATCTTTTCAATGCCGATTTTGTTTTCTCCAATTCTTCTGACAGTGACAGTTCTGTTTTCAGATTCACCCTTAACCTTGATCAGGGTTCCAATAAATATTTGTCTTCTTTCTTTTCCGGACTCGAATACTTTTTGGATTACATGCACCCTGTCGCCAACCCCAACGTCTTTGTCTTTATATGTAAAACTATTTGACATGTGCGTATTATAGTTTGAAATGCTCTTTGATATCAAGAATTGAAAACTAATTGTTCAGAATGGAGGATATTTGCCTTGCATTTTCCTCATTCCAGTTAATTTTGATACTCAATTTTTTCCTAAAATTATTTTTTTCAAACAAAAGACTAACACCATTTCTTCCGGGGATAGTTAAAAGAAATTTCTTCAATCTTTTCAAAGATTCAACGTCGTTACTGTCTTTTATGACAATCGTAATTATATCTTCGTCCGGTTCAATTTGAATATCATCGGCAAGAAAAGCGGGCTTGTCGTTTTTTTCATCAACCTTTCCTTTAATTAATATTGCCCGTCCTTCATTGAGCGTATTTTTGTATTTTTCAAAAACACCTGGAAAAATCACTACTTCCAATGATCCGGTTTCATCCTCGACTTTCATAAACGACATTTCCTGTCCGGACTTTTTTGTAATGATTATTCTCACCTCAGAAATTACAGCGGCAATTTTTACGGTGCCATTTTTTTGCTCAAAACTAGACAGATCGGAGATATTACAGTCGGCATAGGCTTTAATTTTTTCCAGAAGTTCATTAACCGACTTTCCTGACAGTGAAAGTCCAAGAAGTGCTTTTTCAAAGGCGCTGATTTCTTCTTCAGAGAATTCATCGCCTTCATAATATTGGACAAGCGTTTCATTATCAAGATCATTATTCGGGGTTGTAAAAAGCGCTTGCTGGTTTTTGTTTGTACTATTTTGTGTAACTTTTCCCCTAATTTCATCAAGGTGATTTAACAAAGTCGACCTTTTGCCAAAAGAAGCAAAAGCTCCGACTTTAATAAGACTTTCAAGGACTTTTTTATTAACCTTTCGGCTATCGGTTCGTTTTAGAAAATCCAAAATATTTTTGAACCTGCCGTTAGCTCGTTCACCAAGGATGCTTTCAACGGCGGCGTTTCCAACATTTTTAATTGCGTTTAAACCAAAACGTATTGCGCCACCGTCGAGCGACTTATCATCCTTTACAATCGTAAAGTCAACACTGCTTTCGTTAATGTCAGGTGGAAGCACTGAAATTCCCATTCGTTTACATTCGTGGATAGCAGCAGCGATTTTAATTTTGTCAGCGCTTTCCGCGGTTAACAGTGCACACATAAATTCGACCGGGAAATTAGCTTTCATGTAAGCTGTTTGGTAGGCGACCATTCCGTAGGACGCGGCGTGTGATTTGTTGAATCCGTATGATTGGAATGGCTCAAAGAGCCTCCAAAGTTCATTGGCAAATTTTTCCGTCTGACCGTTAGCAATTGTTCCTTTGATAAACTTTTCTTTCTGAGCAGCCATTTCTTCCGGGATTTTCTTACCTACGGCTTTTCGGAATTTATCAGCCTCCTCCCAGCTGTAGCCACCAAGCTCAATTGCACAAAACAAGAGATCGTCTTGGTAGACAATCAAACCATATGAGGCGTTTAAGAACTTTTCCATCCGCGGATCGAGATATTTCACAAGTTCTGGGTTTTGTTTTCTTTTAATATAGTCGGGAATTACGGCAATTGGACCGGGTCGGTAAAGTGCAACCATTACCATTAAATCCTCAATTCTTTCAGGTTTAAGATCTATTAAGTATTTGGTCATCCCGGTGCTTGCGAGCTGGAATACGCCCATCGTTTGGCCTTTACCAAGCATCTTAAATGTTTTTTTGTCGTCGAGTGGAATTTTATTAATATCGATATCGACACCTTTGGTTTCCTTGGCAATTTTAATCGAACTTCCGAGAATCGCTAAGTTTCTGATTCCAAGAACATCGAATTTGATTAGGCCAACATCTTCGGCCGAATGCATTTCGTATTGCGTTATAATTTTATCGCCCGACGGCTCGCGTTGGATGGGTGTAAAATCAGTAATTGCTGTCGGTGAAATAACAACTCCTGCTGCATGGACAGAAACGTGTCTGGCGTTACCTTCAATTTGAAGGGCAAGATCGATAATTTTTTTAGTATCGGAGTCGGAGTCGTAAAGATTTTTTAATTCTTCAATTGTCCCCAACGCTTTTGGAATTGTTATGGGAAAACCCTGTTTGGGGGGTGGGATAAGTTTAGAAATTCGATCTCCGACGGCATACTCATAACCTAAAACTCGCGCAGTGTCACGGACTGATTGTCTCGAGAGCATTCGACCGAAAGTACAGAGTTGGGCTACATTTTCGACACCATAGTGTTTGGAAATATAACGAATCAACTCTTCTCTTCTGTCGTCGGCGATGTCAAGGTCGATATCGGGTGGACTTGGTCGGTATGGGTTTAAGAAACGTTCAAACGGTAAGTAATACTCAAGGGGGTTGACCTTTGTGATACCTATTAAATAGGAGACGAAAGATCCCGCAGCAGAGCCTCTGGTATTGGTAATGATTCCGTGTGACGTGCACCAACTGACAAAATCCCTAACAATTAAAAAGTATGCAGAATAACCCTTCGTTTTAATAATATTGAGTTCGTATTCGATGCGCGTAACTTCTTCTTGGCTGGGATTTTTAAATTTCTTTTTCAGCTGCTTATAAACCAGCTTTTGCAGGTAATCATCAGCCGAGTAGTTATCAGGTAACTTGATTTTTGGGAAGAACCATTTTCCCAATGTCGAAATTTCAAGATCTGTTTTGTCGGCAATTTTAAGCGTGTTTTTTATCGCGTCTGGATATTGCGCGAAAACCTTCTCCATTTCTTGTGGTGTTTTGACGTAATAGTCGGGATTATCGATATAGCGCAATCTTTTTGTTTCATCAACGGTCTTTCCTGTTGCAATACAAACAGCTGCGTCCTGAGCTATCGCGTCTTCTTTTTTAATGTAGTGACAATCGTTTGTCGCAACAATCGGAATGCCCATGTCACGGCTTAGTTTGACCAGCATGGGATTAACTTTGTCTTTGAAGTCCTGCATATCAAGAAGCTGGGTTTTGATTTCGTCATTTTTAGCATTCTTTAAGGCTTCTGTGTAATCTCGAAACTGAAGTTCAATATAAAAATCGTCTTTAAAAATGTCGGCATATTTTTCAACAACCTTTTTACCTGCATCGTAACCATCATTGTTAAGTGCTTGGGGGACCTCGCCCTGTCCGCATGCAGTAGTGCAGATTAAACCCTTGGAATATTTTTTTAAAACTTCAAAATCAAAACGAGGCTTATAATAATAACCTTCAATGTGGGCAATCGACGTTATCCGCATTAGATTCTTATACCCAACTTCGTTTTTTGCAAGAAGAATAATATGATTATATTTTGAAGTTCGGTCTTTGACTTTCAGATCGCGGCAGATATAGCCTTCGACACCGATGACTGGTTTTATTCCTTCGGCTTTGCATTTTTTGTAAAATTCAATGACCCCATACATTGTTCCATGATCGGTAATTGCGAGAGCGTCCATCCCGCTTGCTTTAACATAAGAAATCAAAGGGCTAATTTTGCACAGTCCGTCTAATAGAGAATACTCCGTGTGAAGGTGAAGATGCACAAATTTTGACATATCATTTACCAAGCGATTCCGTTAACTTATCTCTAATTGTCATTGCATCACCCTTTCCGGAGAGTTTTCGCGACACGGCGCCGATTAGAAAGCCGAGCGCGTTTTCCTTTCCGGATTTATAGTCGGAAACCGCCTTTCGTTGTGAAATAAGCACTTCCGAAACAGCCCTATCCAGTTGCTCATCGGAAGGCGATTGGGTTTTTATGGTTTTTAATAAATCTAAAACTAGACCCTGCGGCGTTGGAAATTTCTGATCGTAATTTTTGTTGATCATAAGATCGACAACCTTTTTTGTGTTTAAATGGTGTTTTTTAGTTAAGCGATACAGCTTTTCGAAATAGGCGCCGCGATTTAAGTCGGATGTGAGAATTTGGGCGTAATTTTGGCTGAGTCCAAATTCTTTAATATACCTTTTTCTTTTCTCCCAAGGAGACTCTACCAATCGTTTTTGAATAATTGCGACCGTTTCATCTTCAATTACAATTGACGGAATATCTGGTTCTGGAAAATATCGGTAATCTTTAACATTCTCCTTTGATCTTTGAGAATATGTGCTATTTGTTTGTTCATCATAACCGCGCGTCTCCTGTTTGATCTTTTCACCGCGGGAAAGAAGATTTGTTTGCCTAACAATTTCTGCATGAATGGCATTTTTCAAAAATCTAAAAGAATTGATATTTTTCAGCTCCACTTTGTAATCTGGAAGCTTTATATTTTTTTCGTCAATCCCCAGTTGTTTAGTTATCTTGGTTAAGGATATGTTTGCCTCTAGGCGCATCGAACCTTTTTCCATGTCAGCGTTTGAAATTTGTAAATACCTTGCCAATGTCTGAATATCCTTCAAAAAAGCCAAAACGTCATCCGGGTTATGAAAAGAAGGCTCGGTGACGAGTTCCATTAAGGGTACACCGCTTCTGTTAAAGTCGATTAACGACATTTTTTTATCGCCAATATTTTTGTGCTGGAGCTTACCCGTGTCTTCTTCTAGATGGACTCTTCTAATCTGATAAAATTTGCCATCAGGGGATTCCCATTTTCCGTTTAAGCAAAATGGCAAATCGTACTGAGTAATTTGGTAACCCTTCGGAAGGTCGGGATAAAAATAATGTTTTCGGTCAAACTTCGAATACTTGTTGATTTTGCATCCTAAAGCCAGGCCAAAGAGAACTGTATTTTCAATAGCTGTTTTATTTGGGTATGGCATGGCCCCGGGTAGACCTAGACATGTCGGACAGGTGTTGGAGTTAGCAGCTTGGAGAAAATGCTCGGCACAACAGCGACAAAACATTTTCCTTTTGGTATTCAATTCAATGTGGACCTCGAGGCCGATGATTGGAATATATTCAGGATTTATTTTTTTCATATTCAAAAAACTTTAGATTGTCTCTTTTCGAGAAATAATACATGGTAAGGCACGCAAATGAAATGGAAGCCAAAACAAGTTTTATACCAAAAAGCTCGGTAAAAAAGCCGTAGAAGATGACCGGGATGACAGTTGCTATTGTTGTAATAAACCACATGTTTCCGAAAATCCTGCCTTTGTATTCGTCGCTTGTATTTTCCTGAAGAAAAGTTTGTGAGGGAATAAGAATTCCGGTAAAAAAGACGCCGATAAACAGAATAATCACGCCTGAGATAATTAAGCGCGCAACAGCCGGCAAGTAGTAAATAAGAAAAGTTTCAGTGAAAAGAAGGGTTGCGATAACCAAAAGTGAAGTTTCGACTAACCGACGTTTGCGCCATTTGTTTTTAAGAAACATTGGGATATAGATTGCTCCAAGCATCGACCCGATCCCGGCGGGAATAACCAAAAAAACACCGGACAATTTCGCAGGAACATCGAGTAGCGTTTCGGAAATTGTGGGAACGCTAATCACAATGATCGAGTACATGATTTGAACCGAAATTAAAACCGCCAAGGTAATAAAAATATTCTTGTTTGTTCTAATATATTTATAACCGCTGTATATCGATTGAAAGAAGCTGATAATTCCATTTTCTACATCCCCCTTTTGCTTTTCAGAAAATTTCATTTTTGGTAAAAATGTTACTGAAATAAATCCAATAAACAAAAAGGCGGCACAAACGTACAGTGAAAGATCAAAACCAATAAAATTATTAATTACACTAGCGAGTGCAAATCCCAAAATCAAAGATAACTGTTGGGTGACGAAAAATAAGCCGTTTGCTTGTGGTAAATATTTCCTCTCCACCAGACTCGTAATAGAGGAACTTTCCGATGGAACATAAAATTGGTTTAAGAGAGAGTAAAAAAAAGCGATTCCATACGCTCCAAAGACAAAACTTCGTGCGTAGATTGCGTAAAAAAATACCAGCATAGCTTGGAAGAAGTTTGTGGCAATTAAAACCTTTCTCCTGTCTAAAATGTCAACCATTGCATAAGCAACGGGTCCGATTAATATCACCGGCAATGAATACGAAACCCAAAGAAACGAAATGGCCAAAGTTGAGTTGGTATTTTCATAAAGCCTGATCAAAAGAAGATAATTCATCATGTTGATCGTTATCTGCGAAAAAATCTGAGAAAACCAGAGGTAAGGAAATTTTGTATTTTTAAATAAGAAGGTAATATCTTCTTTCATAAAAGTTGCGCCTTTCCGGGATGTTTTGTGTTAACAGATTCAAATTTGTTAGCGATATCAAAAAGTACTTCTTCATTAAACCTTTTTCCTAGTAGCTGAAAACCTAAGGGTAAATTTTGAGTTGTAATATTTGAGGGGATGGCCAGTGCTGGGATACCGGCGATATTTGCTGCAACTGTATAGATGTCGGCAAGATACATCTGTAGTGGATCTTGCGCTTTCTCCCCCAGTTTAAAGGGCGGCGTCGGTGAAACGGGAGCGATAATCGCATCGACTTCGTTAAGTACCCGATCAAATTCTTCAATAATCTTTTCTCTGACTTTCATAGCCTTGATATAAAAAGCATCATAATAACCTTCTGACAAAACATGTGTACCTAGAATAATTCTTCGCTTGGCTTCAGGTGCGAAGTACGACCTGTCATGTCCGTATCTTACCCCGTCATATCTGGCAAGATTTGACGAAACCTCTGCCGGTTGGATGATGTAATAAACGGAGATTGCATGTTCGGTTAATGGCAGGCTGACATCTTTAATGGTAAAGCCGTTATTTTCCAAAGTTGAAATTACTCTTTTTAGCTCGTTTTTAACTTGAGGATTGACCCCATCGTTCAAATATTCTTTCGCGATACCAATTGTGTAATCATTTTTAAGTTTTGCCGGTGTAACATTTGTTACCGTTGCGTCAAAGCCGTCTATGCCTTTTGTCGCATTAAAAAGACTTCTTGCGTCTTCACTTGAGTTGGCAAAAAAGCCGACGCAATCAAGCGATGATGCCATAGCAACCACCCCATACCTGGAAATTGCGCCCCAGGTTGGTTTTAAGCCGACAACACCGCAAAAGTTTGCCGGTAACCTGATAGATCCACCTGTGTCGGTCCCTGTGGATGCGAGACAAAAATCACAGGTAACGCTTACGGCCGAACCACTAGAGGATCCGCCGGGAACGAAGTCAAAGTTCCATGGGTTTTTTGTTGGGCCGTAATCGGAGTTTTCACCGGAAGAACCGTGTGCCCATGCATCGCAGTTAGTCTTACCTATAAAAATACAGCCGTCGGCCCTTAAGCGGGAAACAGCAGTCGAATCATAAGGGGATGTATAATCGTCTAAAACTTTTGAAGAAGCTGTTGTCCTGACGCTCTCAGCCGCGTACAGGTCTTTTAAGGAAACTACAAAACCCAATAGCGGATATTTTTTGTAAACATCCTCACCCAATTCTGAAAACAACTTATCGCATAGCCTTGCTTGCTTGTAGCTGCTCTCCTTCATGAGCGTCAGAAAAGAGTTTACCTTCTTGTCGTATTTTTCAATTCTTTCAAGGTAGCCATCAAGAATTTCAACATGCGTGGTCTTTTTCTCACTAATTAGTTTCTTTTGCTGCTGGTAATTAATCGGCAATTTCATTTTGAAATCTTTTTATTCAAACTTCGCGAAAACTCAGGGCTCTTAGGCATGAGTTGTTTATTCTCAAGAATCAGATCAACACTAAAATAATCGTTATGCTTTGACGCAGCGTTATAAAGAACGGATCGGGTTGGAAGCGAAGTGCTGCAAACATCTTCCAAGTACTTATCTGATGTCAGATCGATTCTACTGCGATGGAGTTCAACATCCTTTGTATCAACTTCGTTTAATTTTGAAATGAGAGCGATGATGTCTTTGAGTTGTTTTCCAAATGTTTTAGCTTCTTGCTCGGATACAGCAAGATTTGCCAAACCCGCGAGATATTTTATATTTACCATAACAGCTTCATGTCAATGATATAACTTAATATATTTTCATACAAGAATAAACTACTACGGGCTAAAGCCTATGGTATTTTGTCGACGAGATTGGATTCTTGCTTCATCCACGGACTTTAGTCCGTGGATTTCGCAAAGAAATTCAATGACATCCTCCCCGCCTTAAAAGGCGGGGTTTCCCCAAGGAGGATGACATATAAGCGTGCTTAAGATTTTATCAAAAGCAAAGCTTAACTCTGTTTGCACATTTTCAGAGTTCAATCCTGCCCGCTAGCTTGCGCAGCTAAGCAGGCGGGTCATCCCCACCCTGAAGGGTTGGGTTTTCTTGAACGCTGTTATAATATTATGGAGCAGGAAAATAGCTTACCTTTTGTGGGTGAACTTATTTGCGAAATATAAAATAGCGATTGCTAAAAAGGCGAAAACTAATAAAACAACGATACCTACTGTACCTTCCATGCAAACATTTAAATATGATTAGCCAAATTTGTCAATGTTTAATTCTCTTAGTTGCTCTAAGTCTACTTGTTGGTTTAGGCCATCTGTTTTAACGCTTTTATCCTTTGATCAATTGGTGGATGTGTATTAAAAAGTCCGGCAAACCATCCAACAGCTCCTTTTATTTGATTTTTAAAAGGGTTGACAATGTAAAGATGCGCGGTTGCTTTGTTTGCAACCTCCAAAGGTTCAGAATCTGATTCGAGTTTTTGCAACGCACTAATTAATCCACTAGGCTGACGTGTAATTTCAACGGAACCGGCATCGGCCATAAATTCTCTTCTTCGTGAAATTGCAAGTTGGATTAACTGTGAAACTATTGGGGAAACTAAAGCAAAGATAATCCCAATAACCATAATAATTGCACCTAACTGCCCACCCTCACGATTGGAATCTTTCCTCCGGCCAAACCATGAAGCCCGAAGTAGCCAATCACCTAAAAGTGCAATCACTCCAACCATCACTGAAACAAGCGACATCAAAAGCATGTCGTAATTTTTGATATGTGTCAGTTCGTGTGCAAGCACACCCTCGAGTTCGGTTTTGTTGAGCTTGTCCAGAAGTCCGGTTGTTACACATACTACTGCATGATCGGCATTTCTTCCGGTTGCAAAGGCATTGGGAGCACTGTCGCTAACGACATACAATTTTGGGACCGGCATACCCTGTGAGAGAGTTAAATTTTCAACGGCGGTGTAGAAATTAAAATATCTTCTCTTATCTGCCGGGTGTGCTTGCGAAAGGGTTAGAACGATTTTATCACTGTAAAAGTAACTGAAAAAAGTTGTAATGCCTGAAAAGATAAGTGCAACTCCCAAGTACCCCAATCCTCCTGGAGTATAGCCCGTATAATAAGCAAAGGCTTTGGTTAAAAAGTAAATTGCGAGCGTTGAAAAAAGTAAAAAAAACCCAACTACCACGAAACTCTTGAACTGGTTTTGGCTTTTAACCTCGTAGATGTTTTTCATAATTGCAACAAAAACACTGGCTAGAGATCTAGCCGTTAACTACAGATTATAAATCTGGATTTCAAAAAAAATCCTTTTAGTCTAAATCGACTTTTGGCGTCTGCATTTCAGCTTCTTTAACTTCCATTTCGTTTTCCGGTGTTTTTAGTCCTTGCATCTCTGCAAAGGAAAACATCAATGCAACTAAATTTGAAGGAAAGCTTGCTCTTTTAACGTTATAGTCCGCAGAAAGATCAATTAAAAGTCTTCTTGCGTACATGACCTTATCCGAGGTGTCTCTAAGTTCATCCATCAATTTAGTGACAACCTCTGCGCCTTTGATTTGAGGATTACTTTCAACAATAACTTTCAGGTCAGGCAATAGTGTTGCCAGTTTATTAGCAGCATCAGCCATCTTTTGAACGTCTCCCGATTCAATTGCTTTTGTAATCGACTTTCTTGCTTCGGTTAATTTGTCAAAAATTCCTTTTTCGTGTTTTAGATAGCCCTTAGTCGAACTTTCTAGGTTTGGGATAAGTTCTACCTGTCTTTTTAACTGATTACCAATTTCTTGGATAGCAGCCTTAATTCTAGCTTTACTCGAAACAAAAAAATTGTATGTCGCGATTAAATAAAATACGACAATAACTAAAGGAATAAGAATTACCCATATCATATCTTTTCACCTCCGTTCTGAAAAAAAATATTTACGTTAATAATCATATACAAAAGAGCTTAAATTAACAACATCTTGACATCTTTAAAAGGTCGTGTGTTAAGGACATTAACTTTTTGGGCCCAACCGCGTCTGGCAACATACACCGCATACCGCATGTTGATCATGTGGTCAACATGATGAGCATCAGTTCCCATCGTTAACATTACTCCACGTTTCACGGCGTCTTTCACAAGATAGTCCGGAAGGTCAAGACGCATTGGATCTGCATTAATTTCAATAAACTTGTTATTTTCTTTTGCATAGTCGAATATTTTGTCCCAGTCAAGTTCTACCCCTTCCCTTTCGTTCAATTTTCTACCCGTGGGATGAGCAAAGATCTTCGCTTTAGGGTGATTTAAAGCTTGTAGTACTCGTTTAGTCATCAACTCTTTCGATAATCGAAAAACTGAATGGATCGATACCAACACGAAATCGAGGCAATCAAAAGCTGCTTCCGGAATCGACAAGTCACCATTTGACTTGATATCAACTTCCAAACTGTTGAATACGGATATTACTCTTTTGTTGTTATGCATTAATGAGTAATTTAACTTTTCAATACTTTCTTTCTTTCGCTTTATTAAATCAATAATTTGCTTGTCGCTGTGTTTCGATCTGCTTGGATTATGGTCGGTGAAAGCAAGATATTCATAACCAAGCTCTTGTGCTTTCTGAATGATTACGCGATATGAGGATATCCCAAGGTCATGACTTGTCTCAATGTCAAAGTTTGAGTGGATTTGTAAATCGCCTTTGATATCGGTGAGCCCAATTAGTTTAGGTAACCCGGGTGTTTGGTTTTTGAAATCCGATTCGGCTGCCTGGATTTCACCGGTATCTTCACGAAGCTCCGGTGGAATGTAGGAAAGAGATAGGCTGTGGTAAAATTCTTCTTCACTTGCTAATTTTTTCAGTTTTTTTGTTTTTAGATTTCTAATCCCGTATTCAGATAAACTTTTCGACTTTGTACGTGCATATTCACGAAGTGCGATGTTGTGATGCTTGCTACCTGTAAAATGCTGTAAAAGCGCTCCGTAGGCATTAGGCCTTTGAGCCATCAGATCAACCTGAATGTTTCCAGGGATAATAATCGATGCTTTTTTGTCTCCCCTGTCTAATACTCGCTTTTTATCGGGATAATTTACGAAGTGTTCGATTGTTTTACTGACGTCATTTGTACAACAGGCAATATCAATATCGCCAATTGTAGAAACTTTTCTTCGCAGGCTGCCCAAGGTGTCGACTCGCGTAACGCTAGCATCATTTTTCATCCAATCAACGATCAGGTTGGCCACACTTTCGGCATAATTTAATAAGTGGCGGTTACCACTTTCTTTGTAATCGTCTATTGCCTTCAAGATGCTTGCTTGCGAATCTTCACCGAAGCCTTCAAGTTTGGCAATCTCACCTTTTAAGACTAATTTTTTTAATTTGGATATCGCGTCGGGTGGTTTGATTTTAAGTTCGTTAACCAATTTGTAAGCTAGTTTGGGTCCAATTCCTTCAAGCGGGATAAGTTCAAAAACAGCAGGAGAAACACTTTTTAATAATGCTTCAAAATGTTTAGACTTACCAGTTTTAAAAATATCCGATAGATTGGCTGCGATCGAAGCCCCAACTCCGGGAATATCTTCAAGCTTGCCCTCGTCGTAAAGATCCTTAGCTTCAGAAGAAAGATGTTCAACCGCATCGGCTGCGCGTTCGTAAGCAATAATTCTGCTTTTTCCTGAAGCATATAAATACATTATACCAAGAAATTGAAGATAAACTGAAAAAAATATCTAGTAAAATTTACTATCCAACAAAATATTGACTATCACGTCGGTCCAAATCACAATGAAATTTTCCATCCACGAAATATAAATTACCACACGCCTCACATATGGCGCCTTTATTTACACAACCTTTTTTATTTGCTTCAGGAATAGTTTCAGCACCCCCGTGATTAACAACTACAAATAATCTACATAAGTTATCGAAAAATAAATCCGAATCCAACCTCGGGTACATTAGACCGCCATCGCGATGCTTCACCTTGCGTAATCTCTTAAGATTTGCAATAACAGCGCCGGCAGCCTCGTTTAAATTTGTTATACCAGAAAAATATTCTCTAATATATTGAGCGTTATGTTCTAATACTTGTTCTTTAGGCATATTAAATGAGAGACAAACCAGGTGTGTTGTGGGCGGGGATGATGGGTCTTATCTTGAACTTTTTCTGAATTCACTCATCAAGTTAATGGAGGTTTTCCCTAATTGCGAAAATAATTCATGATTTTTTAGATATAAACTCTTGCAAGGCTGAACTAATTCCTCTTGAAACATTTTCTAACCCAGGTCTTGAAGAGTCCCAAATATGATGATTTGGAGTTATGACTGTTGTTATAGTTCCATTAAAATCTTGTTGTAAAAGAACATTTATACGAGCACCACCAGTAATATCACAAGTTTCACCACTTTACATTTCCAAACTGTGATTATCATCTTTCATTTGTATTCCTTGAAACATAGCTTTTTCTGGATCAGTCAAATTAAACTCTTTTAGCACTGCTTGTTTAACTTTTTGAAAATCTTTTCCCTTAAGTACAAATTCCACTGCAACCTCCTCCCGAAGGCTATCTCCATATTTATGTGTTCTTGTTACTTCAAATTCTTTTTCCATAGGGATATTCTAACATAATCAAGTGAAGTTAAAAATTAAGGAAGAACTCTATTATTTTATCCAATTTGAACTTATTTGCGGGGTCAACGGGACTCGAACCCGCAACCTCTTCCGTGACAGGGAAGCGCTCTAGCCAGTTGAGCTATGACCCCAAAATTTATTTTGGGAACACAACATTCTTGATGAAATCAAGGTTGTTATGACCCCATACAATTAGTTTGAACGTCAATATTATATAAAAAAAGTTATCACTCAACAATAGCGATATATAAAATTAACTATTAATGATAGACGATCTTGACAAATTTATCCTCATAGTATAAATTCGCATTAGTCTTTGCGTTTAATAGATGCATTTATATAAAATTAATATAGGTCGCACAAATGAATCTTAAAAAAGTTTTAAAATATTTCAAGAAAAATGAATCGAACGTCAGTATGCTTCTCGGCGTGATCGTTATCCTCATCGTCGGCTTCTTTATCGTAAAAAATTATAATAGCGGAAACGAGGGCGAAACAATTCCCTCAATTGGAACCGAACAAGAAACAACTTCAGAAGGACAAATGTATTCAGTCCAAAAAGGCGACGACCTTTGGAAAATTGCTGAAAGCCAGTTGGGATCTGGTTATGATTGGAAAAGAATTGCCGATGCAAATAATCTAACAGCCCCTTATGACATCGAAGTCGGACAAGAAATAAAAATTCCTCCGGTAATTTCACAAGTTCCAACGGAAGCAATGGAAAAAGTAACTCCCCAAGCGACACTTGCGATAACGGAAACTCCAACAGCTACAGTTACGCCAGCTCGGGAAATGTTTGTATCACCTACTCCAAGCCAAATAATGACACCCGAGACACAAACAATTACAGGTGAAACCTACACAGTTACCAAAGGTGATTCTTTATGGAATATTTCGGTCAGAGCATACGGTGATGGGTTCAAATGGACAGAGATTGCCAGTGCAAATAATCTTCAAAATCCAAGCCTCATTCACTCCGGTAACATCTTTATCATTCCCCGCTAAATTTAAATACTTTCAAAAAATTTGCTAAAATACTTTTGGTTAGTTAAATTGTTTACGCGTTATAATACGCGGGATTAGTTAATCGGCTTAATGCTACCTTCCCAAGGTAGAGAAACGGGTTCAACTCCCGTATCCCGCTCAATAGCGAAATGGTTTTGTGTTTACCCCAATTTTCCTCAAGAAATAAAGTCATTCCCGAGTTCTAGCCAATGTTTTTAACGTTTTTACTTTTGCCTTGGGAAAATCATACGGTAAGCGGAGTCGGAGCTATCGATTAGATTTCAAACGTCATGATTAACGGTAAATGGTCTGAAACGTCGGCCTTAGAACTACGTTTTTCTATAATATTGATGTCGTGGCTTACAAAAACGGTATCTACGGCTAGCTTTGAAAAAATGGCGCCATTCTTGTATTTGAGATTAAAAGAAGATTCAAATTCTTTTAAAAAAAGGTTATTTAGATTCTTTTCAATATTTTTTATGGTTTGACTTTTCATATCAATATTAAAATCTCCAGCCAAGATTACATTTTTAAAGTCTTTCGTCTTTTCTAGTATTTTATTGCTCATATTTAGTCTCCGTTCAGTATCTTCATCGTCAAATCCCCATATTCCATGAGTGTTAAAAATGTTGATAATCCGTTCATTTATTCGAACCACAACGTGTTGGAGATTACGTGGACAAGAAGAAAAATCTTTTTCTGGTTCCTTAAAATTCCCGTCGTAGGGTAAATCATAAAAAGTGGCATCTGTCGAAATTATTGGAAATCTACTAAAGACGGCATTTCCGTGTTCAACAATTACACTAGTCTTTAGAGTTTTGTAGGTTGGTGCAAACGATAAATATTTGAGTCCAGAATTATTGATTATTAAGTCAAGAGAATTATATATTTTGATGTTTTTTGAAGAATCGGCTTCTTTGTAAACTTCTTGAACCGCTAGGATATCTGGTTTTTCAATAGAAAGAAAATCTAAAATATTGTCGATAAGTATCCCGCCACCCCAAAGGTTAAGACATATAAACTTAGCTTTCATGATTTGATCTTATTTTATAACAAAAAGACTTTTAGTGAAAATATTTCCTAGGTTTACCAAAAACTTCCTGAAACAGACAGGAATTCACAGTCTCAAGATAGTCTTTAAAAACATTAAGCTGTAAAATAAGATCACTAGTGATGTAATAGCGAAGACCAATTTCAATCGCTGTGATTAGTGGCATATTTGAATCTTGAAAATACTGTTTGATATTGTCGTCAAGATCAAATAGGTCCGAGCCAATTACGGTCACCAGCTCCAGAAGTAACAAAGTAACTTAGTTACAAAAGATTTATAATTGAGAACATGGAATGTCCTAAATGCAAAAAACAAATGATTTTAAAAAGGGAAGATTCAAGTTTTAACTTTAAGGTGAAACCAAAGAAAGAGTATAAAAGAAGTGCTTATTGGTGTGAAATGGATGACATTTGGATTAATATAGAGATTCCAAAAGGCGCTGAGTCTAAATAAATCGGCTCTGCAGCCAAGATGATCAGCCGCCTTTTAGATAAGAATAGTCAATAATTGACAAATTCCTCTTTAATGTTAATAATCAAATTGTGGAAAATATCAAGGGCAAAATCTATTTGACAGTCTTCATTACCGTTTCGCTTATTCTTGGACTCGGAGTTTGGAATAATTACCGACCTCAAATAATTTACGCCTCGTGTGCCGACATCGCTGAAAAAACATCAAACATCATTCAGAATAAAGAAATAGTTATGGTTAATGAAGAAAGTGCATTCGATCAAAACCTCAATGACTGCCTATCTGGAGCCGGCTACTTCGGAAAATAGGTTCTCCTTTTTGTTATAATATATCGGTTCTATCTTTTTATAATAAACTACCACGGGCTAAAGCCCATGGTATTTTGTCGACGAGATTGGATTCTTGCTTCACCCTCGGACTAAAGTCCGTGGATTTCGCAGATGAATTCAATAATCAACTTTGCCGATGTAGCTCAACGGTAGAGCAATCCCTTCGTAAGGGAAAGGTTAGAGGTTCAAGTCCCCTCATCGGCTCCGAAGATTATGTATTATTCGCTTAGACAAAAAAAACAGACCCAGTCGAATCGAAACAAATCGATTCGCTATCTGCTTTTTACAATCTTTTCCGCGGTTGTAATCTTTTTTGCCGGCGCCAAAGCACTTGTTTACGTCATCAACTTTATCGGAAACTTAAAAAATTCCGATACTATCAGCAAATCTGAAGATAAAATCCCTCCGAACATTCCCCTTGTTAATGACATTCCCGACTACACAAATAAGGATAACATTGAAGTTAAAGGTTCTGCAGAGGCCGCATCAGCGGTTACTCTTTCTTTAAACAGGGACACTTACGAACAGGTTGCTGATTCCGACGGGTCATATATTTTTAAGGCGAAGCTTGTTAGCGGCATCAACAGTTTCTTTCTTTTTTCAACTGATTCTGCAGGAAATGAAAGTGTCCATACAAAACAGTACCAAATTGTTTTAGACAAGGACAATCCAAATTTAACAGTGAACCAACCGCAAGACAACTCCACAGTTTACGGAGATAAAAATCGTTTAGTTGAAATTAAGGGTACAAGCGATAGTGATGTTGAACTTAAAATAAATGACAAGTACGTCCTCGTCTCTGACGATGACACCTTCGGCTACAAATACAATTTGCAGCCAGGCGCAAATACAATCACCCTCGTGGCTAAAGACAAGGCAGGTAACGAAGCGACAAAACAACTAACGGTTAATTTTCAAGAGTAGAGGTTTTCCTCGAAAGTCCGAAAAATAGCGCGAAAAGCCCCATATTAAAATTGAAAAAGAGCGTGTTATTAAAAAGCGAACTTACAAGCAAGACCATAATAACCATCTTCACGATGTGGCCATACTCATCTTTTGGCAAAAGCCCTATGATTTTGTAAAAAGATATGAAAAAGATCATTGATCCGACCACGCCGGTCGTTGCCAAAATCGTCAGAAGTGACGAGTCACTTCCCGAACAGGAATGCGAAGCGATATTGTTTTCACCATTAATCACGCGGAATAAACACAAATTATTATATCCAACGCCGAAAAGAGGGTGTTTAAAGAATATTTCTGCGGTTTTTTTGTAATCATCAACTCTTGAGCTGATACTAAACGTTCTTAACAACTCGACACCCGCACTCCTCGGTTTCGGAACTATCAGTAAAAATATAACAACGACGACGGCTACCAAGAGAATTTTTTTAAAGTGTTTTTTAAATCTGTACAAAAGAAGCGCCAAAAGAGTCAGATACCCTGCTCGGGAAAAAGTCAGGATGACTGCGGTAACAAATAAAACTGTGAAAAGTATCTTTACGTATCGTGATTTAATAAGATTTTTTGCTAAAACCAAAACCAGCCCGATATTTAAAACAACTGCAGCGTAACCCGGATCTAGGGTTGTTGAGACAAATCGATAGTAGTGGTCGTCCCAACCGCTAAAGTATAAATCACGCAAATCATAATAAAAAATAAACTGACATGCTCCAAGAAGCATAAAAAAACCAAGCACAACCAAGGTCAGGTTCAAAATATTTTTTTTAATCCTTTCAGAAGCGCATAGATAGTTGACAAGAAATGCAAACGAGATATACGATACCAGCCGGATTAAATACATTAAACCGTAAACGATTGCCGTGGTTCGAAAAACAATCAATGAAAAAACCCAACTTGCAATAAAGAAAAAGATGATTCTTTTTAGATAAGATGAATTGAACTCTGAAAATGTGCAAACAGAGTTAAGCTTTGCTTATATGTCATCCTCCTTGGGGAAACCCCGCCTTTTAAGGCGGGGAGGATGTCATTATTCAAGAACAAGTACGGAAGCGAGAAAAGCGCAAGGATGTCGGCAGGAACTATTCCAAAATTAAAACCCAGTGCTGTTAAGTTGATCCGCAGCAGTTGTCCAAAGGGGAAAAGCAAAAGAAAAGCGACGACAATTACATATGCATAGGCTTTTTTAATAGTTAAGTTTGTGGGTATCATAGTTAACTTTTGGATTTTTGATATTTATAGATTCCGACAAACGATACTCCATCAGGTTTGAAAAACTTTTTCACAAGTGTCAAATATTTATCCATTCCGGCTAAATTATCATCTCTCGAGATAAAATAGAATGGGTAGATGTTACCAACAAAATCATCCGGAAGTGGAAGTTTGATTAACCGTGCATCAAAATACATTGGCACAACCGTTGCTTTTTTGTCCTTGAGAAAATATGCCATGACAGCACTTTCGGGATTGCCGGCATCGACGCGAACGCCAAGGTACAGCTTCCGGTGACTACTCTCAAGACTTTGAAGATAAGTTATTGCGTGAGTTACGCCATATCCGGATGTAAACCCATTCTGATAAATTGATAGCCCCAGGTGGGGATAACTTTTGTTTAGCAAAGATATGTAACTGTTGATGTTTATGATTTGAAAAAAAGTAATTAATGCCGGAACAATCAGGGTGAAATAGAAGAAAATCCTCAGACTGTTATTGACCGCCGTAAATCCCGCCGCACAAATAAATATCAAAAATATTGAAAATGGGGCAATGTATCTGTCGTTAATTTCTTTGGAAGTAAAGATCATAATAATCAGCGGCAACATAAACAAAAAAAAGATTTTTAATTCACTCGATCTTACCTTCCGCAAGAAACTTACCAATGAAATAACAAAAAATAAAAGGTAAACATTAAAATACCAAAGGAAAAGATGGAAGCTTTTGACAAGATTGTCTATCAAAATTTTTAGAAACACCGCTGGTGGCAAATTCAGACTAAGCAGATAGCGGTCGTTACGTGTAAAAATCAGATGTGCTTGCTCTTGAAGCATAAGAGGTGCCAATAAGCAAATAAAGACACAAAAATAACACACCGCTGAAAGGAATATATTATTTCTATTTTTTGGATCAACAAAAAATTTGTAGATAAAATATAAACAAATTGGTCCAAGCAAATATGCTGCTGATGCTTTTGTAAAAAAGGCCAGGTTTAAAAACAAAGCCGAAAAGATGATGTCTTTTACTCTAAATTTTTGCGAATACTTTATTAAAAAATAGAAGCTCCATAAAAGAAATGTTGTTAAGACCGGCTCTTGCAATGCTTGCCGATCAAAAAATGTATAAATTGGGGAAAGAATGTAAAAAACACACACCAAAAAGACGCCTTCTCTCTTGTCAAAAACAGCTTCTGAGATTTTTTTCAAAACAATTAACGTGGAAAATCCGATAAAAACGCTGACTAGCCTGCCCGCCAACAAGGGGTTAGCAAAGACCTTTAACGCTTGTGAAATCAAAATAAAGTGGAGGGGGGGTTTACCGTCATAAAGTGAATAGAAAGTTGGTACATACCCAAAACGCATTTTATTTGCCCAATCGATATATATGGCTTCATCGTTAAAAATTGGCAAGGTTAATAAATTAAACAGCCTTGTCAAAAAATATAAAAAGGATAAGAGCAAAAACCAATGTTTTTTTAAAAACTCCACAATTTGCGGCATACTACTACACTGAAAGTTTATCACCCCTGTTACCTTTCTGAATATTTCCTTGAAGCCAAGCGTACGACCAGGAAAGAAATGTATGAAGCGACATGAGAACACTTGCGACGAAGCCATGCGTACCATCACGATATCCACGAAGAAATATATAATTTTTAAAAAATTTTCCAAGCGAAAAAAATAATATTTTAGAAAAGCTGACACTTTTCCCTGCGTTTAGATTTTCTTGTGCATGAAGCCTGAAATAACAGTTTAGCTTTTCGATAAATTTGTGAAGCGTAAGTGCAGTATTATGAATAAGCGGCGTGTTAATTTCACCCAGATTTCCGTTAATCTTCCAAACTTCATGCACGCGCCGAACCCACTTACCAGAATTTTTTAAACCAACGCGAACCAACTTGTCATTTCCCATTTCCGTAGCAATCATGACATGATTTAAAAAATTAACTTTTCGCGTAACATAATAGCCTGCAAAATTGTTGTTACCGGCTAACCTTTTAATCTCGTCCACAAAATTCTCATTAACCGTCTCGTCACTATCAATGTAAAACACCCAGTCGTAGCTACATTTTGTTAGAGCGAAATTTCTTTGTGCGGAAAAGTCGCCGTTGAGGGTGTGATTGAAATATCTGATACCTAAACGCTTACAAATATTTTCTGTCTGATCGCAGGAGTTATCATCAATAGCAAGGACCTCATCAAACTCTTTAAGCGATTGGTAGAGCGGTCCAATCACACTCCCCGAATTGTGGGTTAAAATTACGACACTGATTTTGCTCATAAATTCTTTTTTAAAATTGTTACACCTGACACTGAATACTTTTGCATCGATACAAAGGCTTTGTCTTCAAACGACTTATCTTCCACTATTATATATTCAACTTGTGGATTTTTTTGACTATTGGTCAGATTACCCAACCTTACCGGTTCGTTTCCAAACATCCACAAAAGATAATCATAATTTTGCGCGAAATCTCCATCAAACTGGTCGTTTTCACCGATTCTTCTTAGCCAGATTGCTTTTGAGTTACTGTCATTAACCAAAAACGTTGCTACTTGTTTTTGTTGAAAATAGGTCGTTATCACTTTGTTCTGCCTCAATTTGAGATAAAGTACGATGTTAAAAAATAACACTGAACAAATCAAAAGTAGAAGAAAGAGCGATATTCTCCGCGGAAAAAGTCTAACTAGTGCAACCGTTATCAAAATTAAAATAAATGGAGAGATAAAGAGAAAGTAATGATTAGGTGTCTCGCCGTGTAAAGTCAGTAAGAACAAAGAACTTCCGGAGATAATTATAAGGTTTTGCGAATATTTTCCCAGTTTCGTGAATTTAATCAGTGTAAAAAGTAACAGCGTAAAGACAGTCAATGCTGCCAAAATGTGGAGTGTTTTAACGTCTTCAAAAGACAAAAGATTTCCGACAAATCCGAAAAACATTTGGTATCCGGAAACTAACGCGTCTTGTGGAACATTTCCCGCATTAATTACCCAAAAAACACTCAAAACCCGATATGGAAACCATAAAAACAATTTTTGTAACATGACAAAATGATTTTGAGCATCATATATAAAAAGTGGGGAGAGCGGCAACAAGACAGCAATGAGTAAGATAAATAAATCCTTAAACGAGAGCTTAATCTTACGCAGAGTAATAAGCAAAAGAATCGCTGGAGCCAAAACAAGTGTCGAATAATGAAAGTTCAAAAGCAATCCAACACTGAAAAAAAGCCAGAAAAGACCTTTTTTCGTATCTAAAAACTTTAAAAGCAGAAATAGTGTTAGATATGAAAAAGTTACTGTGTATGTATAAAATCTACCAAGGTATGCATACCCCAATAAAAACGGTGATAGTGAAATAATCAGCGATGACAAAACTGCGATTTTAGAACCCCAAAAGCGTTTTACAACAAAGTAGTTCAAGAAAATTGCAAGACAGCTAACAAGCAGCCCAAAGTACATGTGGGTTGCCGGATTAAACTTAAAAAAAATCAAAATAGGGCCATATATCCAATAGAAAAGTGGACCAAAGTTCAACCAAGGATGAGAAGTTGGCGGACCGATTAATGGGATGCTATTACTTAAATAGGCGTTTTTTATGTCTAGCAAATTATCGGCAACCTCCGAATCAAGATAAAAAAGTTTGTTAGACATATAAAACCTCAGATACGCGCCCAGTGCGAAAATTAAGATGAATACCAAATCATATTTGGTTAAGCGGCAGATGAATTCGACAAACGAAGCGGCAACCACTCCGAAGTGTTTCTTAAAATAATAAAAACGGCTTTTGTAAAAATATTTTTTTAATTTTTTATTTTGTCTGTCACTCCACTTGTGGACAATTTCGGAAGTCGGTATGATAACAATTTTGTACCCCAACTGTTTGACGCGAAGACAAAGATCCGACTCCTCAAAGTACATAAAAAACCGCTTATCAAAGCCGCCGACTTTTTTAAAGACCGAGGCTCTTATCATAAACGCGGAACCGGGGACAACGTCTGCTTCACGGACTTTGTTAAAATCTTTGTCCAGGAGGTTGTAATTTTTCGCAATTGGGTTACCGGAAAAGAGTCTGTTGATAATCGATAATGAAAATATTCCTCTTAGTGGTGTCAACTTTCGTGAGCCAAGTTGTTTAAAGACAATTCCCCTTGTATCAACAAGGTTTGGTGCAACAATTGCAACGTCGTCGTTTTTTTCTAAAAAGTTATAAAGCACGTCAATACTCCCCTTTTTCATTTCGGTGTCGGGATTAAGAAATAGCAAGTATTTTCCAACTGAGATGAGCGCACCTAGATTATTTCCGGCCCCATAGCCGCCATTAATTTTGCTTCTAATTAACTTTACCTTAGTGTGGAATTGCGAAAGAATTTTTTTGATTTCTTTAGAGTGACCATTATCAACGACGATAATTTCCAAATTCTTTTTAAATCCGTATTTTATTAATGACCTAATTGATTGTGAAAGATCGGTCAGACTATTGTAGTTAACATATATTATCGAGAGATCAGGTTTTTTCATATCGTTATTTTTCTATATAGCTATTCCAAAAGGTTTGCAAGATAAAGATGATCATCAAAGGAGAAACGGTATACAAAATCCGATCGGCAAGCGAGTTGATGTGCCTTACCGGATCAAGCGGTGTTAACATAAAGATTATAACGTAGCAAGCAATTACCATGCCAATCACAACAAGTAGATAGACATAATATTGTTTAAAAATAACCCTGTAGGAAAAGACAAGCGTAAGCAGAAACAGGGGGAACAAAAAAAGAAAATTTCCAACATCAAAAAATTGTTGAAATATTACAACAACAATTGTCGCCAACCTGTCAAAATGCACCCCGCTCGATGCGTCGAGAAGAGAAGGGAAACGCAAGATGTCCCGAATAACATACCAGGGGGAAACAATCAAAAGCGGAACTGCTAAATATTTTAAGTTTGTAAACTTTCTTTTTGCAAAAGAGGTTAGGGTAAACATTATCGCTATCGCTGCCAAAAATACCATTCCGTCCTCCTTAATATTTGCAGCGGCAGAAGCCAAAAGTAGGCTGATTGAAAGATAATACAGTTTTTTACGAAAAATCCCTTCCAGAAAAAAAATAACACCCGTCGTTGCAAAACACATTAGAATTAAATCGGCGTAGCCGGCGTATTTTCCCGCCAAATGATCAAAATTGGCGGGAAGCGAAACTAACAAAAAAATTCCAAGAACAGCAAAAGAAAAATTAAAACGGCGCAGCAAAAATTTGTAAAGGACAACTAAAAGTAAGAGATAGCATAATATCCAAATTATGTTTCCGAAAAAAATGCTGAACTTTCCGATCGTCAAAAAGATAAACGCCAAATATAACGGCAGAAAAAGCGGGTAACTTGAACGGATATATGTATCGGTTAAACCTTCTTGGCCCAATAGCGGGTTCGTAAAAATGCTAAAATCAATTGTTTTATCAACAAAAAAAGCGTTTGCTTTGTAATACCAAATGCTTATTCCGTCCCATCCGATTGCATTTCTGTGCAAAAAAAATCGCAAAAAAATCAGCGAGAGTTGAAAGACAGTTATCAAAAGAAAAAACAAAAGAAGCGGACTATCTACTTTGCGCAAGTTGATTTTAACTTTAAAAAGATACTTCTCTTTCAAGAAAAGTGGTAGAAATATAAGCCATGGTAGACCCAATTTTAAAGCGCTAAATTGTATCCCAACAAGCGAATAAAGCTGCATCTGAAATGAAATTGCCGACATGCCGATGAAAAAAGAAGTGGCGATAAACAAAAGTCCGGAAACACTTTTGTCCTTCATAAATAACCTGAATACGCAAGCACCGGCAAAGAAGGTAAAAATTATGGCAATGACAAATTTAATTAAAATCATTTTTCGAGTATAGTCCGCTTCTTAGTTGAAACATATTAACCGTGTCATAAACGACAAGATAATCCCAATCCCTTAATTCAACGGCTGTGTAATCAGTGCTCCACTTCGCAACCAGAGGATAGGAAAGCAGATTGAAATACATGTACGCCAGGCCGTCGTCGGAAAGAAAAACTACAGAGTTTCCCTTTTTAATTCTGCTTTTTGCCAAAGCTGACAATTCATCCACACTCATACTTTGGACTTTTTGTATATTTCCCTCGTATATTTTTGAAACAGTCTTTTTAAAAACCCGAAAGGCGTCAACAACTAAAAATACAAACACCCAAATTCCAAAAAGTAACCAAAATATTTTTTTTCTTGAGCTAACTTTACTCATGCTTGTTTGTTGATATAAGTTTGTTCATGTACTCTTCTAATTTTTTCCCATGCACCTGCCAAGTCCATTTAGCTTTAACCAATTTGACAGCTGCCGACGACATTTTTTCGTACAGTTTCCGGTTATTTTGAAGCTCCTTAATTTTTTTTGCAAATAAATCCGCATCGCGTTTGAGCAAATACCCGCTGACTTCATTGACCAGCGTCTCACGATATCCACCCTCATCGACTGCAAGAACCGGCGTTGCACACGCCATCGACTCCAAAGCTGCCAACCCAAAGGGTTCTTTATATGATACACAAAGCGTTAAAAACGCCTCGGAATAAATCTTTGCCAACTTCAGATCATCCGTCTCCCTAAGCGCTCCTTGATGATAACCATAGATCTTAATCTCACACTTGGTCTTTGACGATATCGATTTTATAAGTTGATAACCGTTAACGAAGTTTTTTTCGCCGATAAATAATAAATAATTCTTTCTTTTTACGACATACTTATGAAATTTTTTAACATCCACACCCAAATGATCGACTGCAGTTTTTTTCAGCCGATAAACGCGGTTACCATTTTTTTTCGTAAAGTTGGAGTTACAAACGACAAAGTCAGCAGACTCAATATTTTCTTTATCAATATTTTTTCTAATTAACCTGGTGATTTTTTCATAAAGATAATTTAAGCCGGTCAATTTTTCTCCAAAGGACACCTCTTTTTCGTAAGCCAACCTCAAATACTCCTGGCAAAAATATAATGATGGAGTTTTCAAATGTCTTAAGATAAAAGGAGCCTGCGTATAGCGATCGGCATGCACAAGAACTAAATCGTATTTTTTATGATCGATGTCCGAAGCGATTTTTCTGTTGAGAGAATTTAGAAAGAAAAAATTTTTATGGTCAGCGATAAGTCTATTAATAATGCCGCTTTTATTTAGCTTGATTTCAAACGTGTAAGAAAAAACGTTGGCTACTAAATCTTTAAGATTCCATAAAGTCTCATCTGTCGAGTTGTATTCGTAAAGGTCAACGTCGTGCCTTTTTATTAGATAACTTAACTGCTCAAAGAGCGTTCTCTTGGCACCTCCGACAGGTAAATTATGAAATACTGCAATCTTCATATAGTTTTAACAGCTTCAATATAAAGCCAATGTCCTTGCGTTTGGCTAAATTCAAATCTGACTACTTTTTTTAGTACAAAAAGCTCCACTTTAGCCACTATCGACGAAGGAATGAATTTTGTGATTTTGGAACTACTTAAATACGACCATAGCTCTCTTTTCTTTATTTTAAAAGTGAACATGCGAAACAATAAAAACCAAACTTTCACTGTGTCTTCGTCCATGTACAAGTAATGCTTTCGAATCTTTAGACCATTTTTAAAAAGAATTTTTTTCCACGATTGTAAACTTCTGTAATGAAAGTGTTTCACTCTTTCGTTGTAGCTGATAAACCTTTCGTCGGATGCTGTAATTTTCTTTAACTCCTTTTTTAAAAAATTGTTTGTAGTTGTAAAACAAAAAAATCCTCCTTTTTTCAATACACGAGAAATTTCCGAAATCGCCTTAGCGTCATTTTGAATATGTTCAAAGCTGCTATTTGAAATCACTTGTGAAAAAGAATTGTTTTTAAAAGGCAGAGCTCTTGCGTCGGCCTTAATAACCTTTTTATAAATTGATAATTTTCGAGCTTTGGGGATATCGCTCTCAATAACGTCAATTGCACAGTCAAAATACTTGCCCTTAAATAGAAAGTCGTCCACCTCACCATCTCCGCAGCCAACATCGAGGTTTGGGTGGATAAATTTAATCTTATTCCAAAGAAGCGCCTCATATGTTCGAAGTACAACGTCAGAGGGGATATACCAAAATTTCTGAAGCAGTTTTTTTAGTGTTTCTTCTTTTAACTCGTCTTTCATTTAAACTCCTTTTTTAAATAAAAAATGATTATCGGAATAGTGGATATTGTTGCAATTATTGTAGAAATACATGCCCCGATAATACCGTAGATTTTAACCAAAGGATATATCGTAATAATCAGTACAATTAATCCAACTAAAATGAAATTCATGGCATATTCCTGTTTTTTGATGCCGTAAAAAAGCGGTGTAACGGAACCCGTTATTGCTCTCAATATTCCAAAAAACGCCAACCACCTGACAACTGGAACTGCCTCAAGCCATTGGTTGCCGAAAATCATGACAATATTTTTGGCGAAGATGATTAAAAGTATTCCCAGGGGAATAACTAAAAGTGATATTACGAACGTTACTTTTGTAAACGCTTTCTTTAACCTCTCTTTACTGTGCGATATTTTTGAATACACGGGAAGCGTTACTCTACCGAAAATCTCCCCCGTCTCGTATATCGGAACCGTTGAAAGTTTATACGAAAGTTGATATATACCCAAACTTGAAACTCCTAAAATCCTGCCGACAAAAATATCATCAAGATTATGGAAAAGATAGTTAAAAATACCCGTTAGCGTGATCCACTTTCCTCTCGTAAAAACATACTTCAATTGAGAAATATTCAACTTGAGCTTCGCGCGTGGCTTTATAAAAAACCAGGAAATTAAAATCTCAATAAAGACACCAACGATCATTCCCATAAATATCGCTTCAGAAACCCTGAATTTATAGCAAAAGTAAATAGAAAAAATCGCGTCAAGTAGATATAGAAACACTCTGATAGTCATCTGTTTATCGAACTGAAATTTCTTTTCAAACTGCACCATCGCAGGATTGATCAGACCACGCAAAAGTGAGACCAATGCAACTAAAAGCAGAGTTTGTGTTGTACTTCTGATGTTAAAAAACTGCTTAACAAAAGGGTTAAGAAGAACAATTACTAGTGCAATTAGAACTGCCCGCGTTAGCGAGACAAAAAACGCAGAATCAAGAAATTTTTTCAAACTGTTCTTCTCCTGAATTAGAAAAACATTAATCCCCGTGTCAGTGAAAGTATCCAATAGTCCCATCAAGAGAGTTGCTATCCCAAAGATTCCAAACTCGACGGGCCCTAAAATCCGTGCTATTAACGCGACTTTGATAAAACCAATAATTCTAATTGAAGCGCGCATTAGTGTCTGATACTTTAAGCCGTGAAGTGTTTTTCGGTAATATCCCATTTGCTATATTGTAACTCACTCTATGCGGCCATGATATCATTACCAAAAGTAGGTTTGTATGGATAAAAAAACAATTAACAAGATTGCAAAATATTTCTTCTTACTTTCGTTTTTCTTCTATCTATATACAATCTTTCTTTTTATTATCGGCAGCTACGAAGTTGATATTTTTGATGGCAGTCTGCGAATTCTTTCTAAGATATATATCGTACGAGGACTAACTCCGTATCGAGACTTTTCAGTTGTCTATCCTCCAGGTATTTTTCTTGTCTTTGGAAAAATCTTTCCATATCTTTCAATTATTCAAAACAACATTATTCAATCACTTTTTTACATTTTGCTGACAACTTCAATTCTGCTAATGTTAGGTTTTCGCAATCGAAAAACAGTTGGATTGTACTGCCAACTTGCTATCGTTATCTTGTTTATATCAGCCGTTATCAGAATTTTTGAAAGCAGTGAAGCATTCTCTTTACTGCTTTTATTATTAAATGTTCTTTTGCTTTTAAACTACATTAAACGGCAAAGTATCAAACCACTCTTCTTTGCTTTCGCCGTTACATTTGCCAGCGTTTGGTTTCGCTGGGATTGGATGTTATTTCTTCACGGACTTTACTTTTTGATCTTCATCTCTTTCCGACTCACAACGAAAAAAAATGCTTTTGTTTTAGTTACACTTTTCCGGTACATCCGCCTTTCACTTTTAGCGTATCTTTTATCTTTATCTTTATTGCTATTCTATTTACAAAAGCTTAATGTTTTGAAAAGCGCGATTGATTTTATCTTTGTTATACCAGTATTTTTAACCACCAGCTACAGAGATTTACCGCTTCCCATTCCAAAACACCCGTTACGTCCGGAAATACTTATTTACCTTTGCATCGTAATCTACGTATATCTTCTGATCAGAAGTTCAAAAAAAATAGCAATTTCTTCGCTTGGTAACCAGCATCTTTCTAAACTTCTTAGTAGTGTAATCCTTTTATCCTATCCTCTCGTGTTTGTGCTCTACGCTATCGGTCGATCCGACTGGCTCCACGCAGTTCCTTTATGGTTTGCTGTCAGTATCATCTGGGTGCTTCTCAACAAATCACTAAATTTATTCAGTCAAACGAAGCTTTTCATTATACTTTTGACATTTTTACCGTTAGCGGCTTGGTATGTTAAAGTATCATACATACTTGTACCTCGATATAATTTTGCGCGTTATCAAATTGATCTGCAAACATCGGATTGCCGCCGGTTAACGAACAATGTCCCAGGAAAGTCAATCTTTGTTGGGCGTCTTTCGTACGATAAATTTCTTTGGAATAACGCTTCGTTATATTTAGTGAGAAGCGATTTAAAACCTGCCAGCTCATTTATTACAGAAGAACCGGGAATCCACAATAGCTGTAAATACGGCAAAATTATTGCAGGTGAGCTTCAAGTTTCGCAAAAACCCATGCTCGCGGTTCTTGCAAAAAAACCACAGGAACCCGAAAACAAAAAAACACGAGAGATGAAATCCTGTGGTCAGATAGAGCGCTATCTCCAAAGCAACGACTTCACAAAAATTGGAAGTTGCCAATCGTTGGGGGAAGATTACGAAGTAAGGTTATATAATTGATCACCTTATTTCCCGAGCTGTTTGTGAACAAAGATATTAATCTCTTTCAAACCTTTTTCTAAAGTTACCTTGCGTGTCCAACGTAAAAGTTTTTCCGCCTTCGTAAAATCACAAAGTCTCGCCCGAACGCCTTGAATTTTATCCATTTGGTATTCCTTCTTGATTTTAATTCCCTCAATCTTTGTTATCATATCGACAAGTTCGTTAATGCTGACGTGATCAGATGTACCAAGATTTACCGGTTCATTAATATTAGATTTCATCAACAAATAAATCCCCTCGCAGCAATCATCAACGTGGCAAAACGATCTGACTTGCTGTCCGTCACCCCAAATCTGGACTGTTCCACCATTACCTGCCTCAATGACTTTTTTTGTTAATGCCATTGGCGCCTTCGATTTTAAGGTATCAATTAAAGACTCAGGGCCGTAAATATTGAAAAATCTTGCAATGCGAACGTCTAAACCAAAATCAGTTTCGTAAGATTTATACATCCGCTCCGAATATAATTTCTCCCATCCGTATTCGCTATCTGGCAGAGCTGGATATGAATCTTCTTCACGCAGCGGTTGAATGTTTCCTTCCATCTGTTTCCAAACAGGATACACGCAAGCGGATGATGAATAAAATAAACGCTTTACGTGAGAACGAACAGCCGCTTCGGCAGTATTCAGATTTATTGTCGTGTTGTCTCGTACCAAAACCGCCTTTTCTTTTGTCGTATATTCGATACTGCCGTTAAGTGCGGCCAATGCATAAACTTTATCTATATCTTGCATAGCCTCCATGCAATTCCTGAAACTTCGAATGTCTAAAAGCTTAAACTGGCTAAAATCGTCTAGTGTTGAAAATTGAGGATACTCGATATCTACACCACGCACAAAATAGCCCCTCATTTTCAAATACCGTGCCAGGTGGTGACCAATAAAACCACCTGCACCAGTTATTAATATTTTCTCACTCCTTTTCATTATTAAAGGGCAGAAAGCAGATTATTATATAGCATTTTCTTCATCTTTTACTAGCAATAAACAGGCTTTGTCCAGCGAATGGCCGTGCAAAAGAAGGCAAAGATAAGTACATCCTAATCAAAAAATCTGAAATTGGCAAATGAGATTGCATCGTAGCTGGTGTAAAACGTTTTTCAAAAATCTTCAATTGAAATCCTGAAATATTCAAGGCTTCAATAACACTTCTGCCATTTAGGGCGATATGGTGGTCAATCCGATCCCAATATTTTTCTTTAATCAAGTCGATATTCGGTTGGACAATAATCAACGTACCCCGCCTCTTAAGCAACTTCCTAGACAATTGCATAGTTTTCACAACATCCGGTTTTTTTTCCAAGTGTTCGAGAAAGTTGCTCATGAAAATTACATCAAACCTTCCAAAATACTTTTTAGGAATCTTTGAAAACGGCTTAACAATTTTTATAACATCAGAGTCTGCATACTTTTTTATTAAATTCGAAGAATCGATGGCAATTTTATTCCTACATATAACGTTGTTGATAAATTCACAAAAACCAGCGCCGACATCCAAAACAGTGTCAGTCTTTTTGACATATCTTTGAAAACAGACTTTAATTAATTCTCTCCAAATCAGTTCCCGTTTTTTAAAATCACTTTCATCAAAGCGTACTTCCAAAAAACTTTTCATCTTTATTTGTATAACACAATTTGATTATTTCATCAAAACAAAAATGGTATTCTTTTTTTTCACAAATACTTGCGTTAGACTAACAGGTATCCATGTATCAACAAAAACCAGAAATTAGTATTATCCTACCAGTCAAAAATGAAAGGAAAAATCTTGCTTGGACAGTTGATAAAATCCGTAAGGTCGTTCGGCCAAAATTTGAATTAATTATTGTCTATGATGATGAAAAGGACAACACCTTACCGGTTGCACGCAAACTAGTTTCAAGGCACAGAAACATCCGTTTGGTTCGTAACGATTTTGGAAAAGGTGTAGTCAACGCAACCCTGAAAGGTTTCAACACCGCTCGCGGAGAAATTTTAGTAATGATGGCTGCCGACCGAACAGACGACCCTAAAACTTTAAACTCGATGTATGAAAAAATTGAACAAGGTTACGATATCGTTTGCCCAACCAGATATTCCAAGGGCGGACGAATTGTTTCCAAAGTCACACTTAAATCTGTCCTTTCACGGCTATCAGGAATAACAACACCATATCTTCTTGGAATTCCTACATCGGATCTGACCTATTCTTATAAAATGTTTAAAAAAGAAATTTTGAAAAGTATTAAAATCGAATCGAGGGGTGGTTTTGAATTTGCGGAGGAGCTTTTGATCAAAGGATATTTTGCCGGATTTAAAGTCACAGAGGTCCCAACATTTTGGGTCGACAGAAAATACGGTAAATCGAAATTTAAGCTAATGAAATGGCTACCTAAATATATTTACTGGTACTTGTTTGGAGTTTACCAAAGATTCAAAAGATCTATATAGTAATCAATCCTGACAAAAAGCCACACATTACGGCGATATCGGAAGCAAACTGGACAACAACTCCAGACAGACCTGCTAAACAGTCATTTGTCCGCGTGTAAACTTTTTTAAACGCCCAGAACATGTAAAAGACCACTCCCAAAACGAAAGGCAGTTTCAAAACGGGGAAAAGGGGAATAAATAAAATAAAGTAGAGGGCGAAAATGTAACGCAGGTAAATAAAGGCAATTTTGATGTTATGCGTCGAAAATTTTTTCGTCGGATGCCACCAAATTCCCGAGCGTGCATCGCCCTTTGCATACAAAAATATTTTTTTAAAGCCTTCGATCAAAGTTAGAGGGAGTTGCCAATAAACAATGGCATCTTTTACACGGGCAATTTTTGCACCTGCCTTTATGATATTGTAATTAAACATCGTATCTTCAGCTGTGTCTTTTAGCCCCTCTGGAAACCCACCAACTTTTTCCCACAAAATTTTGCGGAAAGCCAAAGATCTGGCTGCAATTTTCGAATCAGTAAAAGGCTGGGTGATTTTTTTAATCCAGTGTTTTTCCGCAACACATCCGGCGTCGGTCGTGACAATTACATCACCGCTTGAAGAGCGGATTCCGATATTTCTCGCCTCAGATCGTGTCGTTTTGAACTCCAAAAGTTTCAGGCCTTTAATGACTTTCTGATAACTTTTAATAATATTAACTGTTTTGTCGTTTGACCCTCCGTCGACAATGACGATCTCATCCGGTTGCCTTGTTTGGGAAATAAGCGATTCGAGAAGTGCTGCAATAGAAGGTTCCTCATTAAGAACCGTGACAACGAGAGAAACTTTCATTTGGATAAATATTATACATCGTTTTTCAGCCTTTCAGAATAGGATTTGAAAAGCTGAATCAGTTCCGCATCACCAGGATCAAGCGGCGAAATTCCAAAACTGTCATCAGTCTTTAAAGCCCAATTCCAAAGAATTAAACCCTGAAGATTGTTTTTTCTTGCTGACTCCAATAAGTTTTCATAAAGAGTATATCGATCAATTCCACCATTATCATCAGGTTTTTTTGAAAAACCAACTTCCTCAATAAAGAACGGCATACCTGCATTTTTTGCAAATGCTGTCCAAAGGTTAACAATCGAGAAGTTATTTGCACTAACTGATGGATCAAAATAGTCCAAATACAAATGCCCTGACAACACATCAATACTTACATTATTACTTACATCATTTATTGTCGGACCCGTTGTGTATGGATTTATGGACAAGTTGTCAAAATGTCCTTCTATCCCGGTCGTTACGATGTGATATTTATCCAAAGATTTGATATGGCTTGTCATTTCGGAAAACCAATCGTTGACAACGTTCGCTGTAGATAACGATGAACTTCTTGGTTCATTCATAAGTTCCCACGTCATAATGGTTGGGTCGTCTCTATAGTTAATCTCCGTCAAAGTATTTTTCCTAAGTACAATTGCATTGACATAATTTTTGTAAATCGTTCTGACACGACTGTCGGTAAAAAATCTATCCAAATCCGATGGTTTGTCATTAGGTAAATCAACCCATTTCAAATATTGCCTTACACCACCGTAAGCTTCCCAGTAATTTGATAGTGTTAAGATAACATTCATGTTAAGTTTTCCCGCCGTTGCTAAGATATAATCCAGATTATCAAGCAAGGCTTCATTGTATTCTCCCGGCTTTGGTTGCAGCACATTAAAGTCACCTTCGCCAAAAACCCAGAGACGAACAACTTCAAATCCACTGGCTTTTGCAGATGAAAGTGTGGAGGCTATCTCACCTGTTGAACGGTAAATCAAATCGTAAGAATTTACCCCAATAAATCTAAGGTTTGCATCGTCAACCTTAAACTGTTCGTCATGGATGTAGACAAAGTTTTTCGGGACTTCTTTTCTTTTATATACATTCAAAAAATCAAATTTTTGCGAAAGATCGTAATATTTTAGAAAGTTTGAATGGTTGTTTTTTATTAAAGCGTTGTAAACAGGATCTCCGACGTCACCATTGGCCATAACAATCCACTGCGAATACTCCTGTGGATTTTCCAAAGCAGATTGCCAGTATTTTCCTGTGCCCTCGTGAATAAATCTTTTTAAATCAAAACCCGTACTAAATGCAAGTGCGTTATTGTATGAAAGTGCGGTAAGTATCAGACCTTTGCCGGGTGCATTTTCTTTTAGCCAGGTGCTTACATCACCAACCCTTAGCGAACTTGACCCCATTTGCCCATCGATCAAGTCAATCACATACGCCTCCTTTGCCATCATCAGATAGCTAAAGAGAATAAGAACTAAAACCAGCCACCTAATAAAATTTCCCTTTTTGATTAAATACGCGGTAAATACTGAAACAGCTGGCAAAATCATTAAACCGTATCGCGCATTAAATAATGTTCCTTTAAGTCCTTCTGTAACATTAATTTTCAATTCAGGAAGTACAAGCACTGAATTACCACCATAAAGAGATGATATGTGGAAGAAAATCGGTGCAAGAAGTGTCAGTAGTACAACAAATGTATCGTTAAATTTATCCTCTTTAATTGCAATTAAAAAACCTATCAGTGCGGATAAAAAAACAAACAAACCTACATTATCGGCCATTGCCCACCAGTAAGCGGAGACGGAAAGTAAAATGTTTCCTTCTGTAAAAAGTTTTCCCGCCCCACTAATCACCGCTTGTTGAGCTTTCGCAGAATACGGTCCAGTTAAAAAAAACAGAGGATCTTTAAAAATCGCCCAGTTCCATAAAACCCATAGAGCAATTCCCAAACCAGCCAAAAGTCCATACATTAACAAAATACCCCATAAACTACTGTTAGTTAACGCAATTCTAACTTTTACAAAAAAAGGCTTTTCCTTTAAAGAAATTAATACCTTTCGTAGACGAATGATAAAGATACTCAAAGCAGTCAATAAAAACAACATCCATCCGTCATATCTGACTAACGTCGCCAAAAGAACTGCCAGACTAAGAAGTAGGAAATCTGTGAGTTTGTCACTTTGAACCCAACGCAACAAATAATAAGTAGCGGCAATAGAGAATGAAAGTAAAGTAAGTTCCGTCATCGGTGTCGACTGCATATATAGCAAATTCACATTTAAAGCAAAAAGTAGTGTACAAATAACAACAGAAAATTTATCCTTAACAACAAATGCCAATAATTTGGATACATATATACCGGACACGACATAAAAAAACATCGAAAATACCGACCCGGCAAGGCCTGTTTGCCACATCCAGTCATTCCAAACTAGTGGAAGCATAAGAAGGTGTGGCAGCGGAAGCCAAACTCCACCAAGTTGAGCAAACCCAGGTTTTAAGTTGTCGATAATTAGTCGCGCCATATCCATGTGAGCCCGAGAATCGTTGTATGAAAGAATTAAATCCTTTGAATAGAAATAGGCGAAAGCCAAAAGACTCAAAAGAATTAGTGTGCCAATTAGAATAATTCCGGCACTTTTTTCAAGTTGTGGAGCCACTTTTGCAAAGTTTGGCAGTTCGATGTTTAGACCTTCCTTTTTAAAACTAATTTTCATATTCACTCCTATACAATAAAATCAAGTTAATTAGATACAAAACGCTAACAACGGAAATGATAAGAAAAAAGAATGTCTTCAAATCAAAATATTGATTTAATAGGTTGTTGTAAACAAAGGAAGATGAATGGTTGTCACTTATCATCTGAAAATTAAACATGTACTGAACTTTTGGAAGTGATGCTGATTCGACCTCCTTTGAAGGGGCCAGGGCGTTTGTTGTCAATGCCCCGGCGGTATTAACAGCTAGGCCGTAAATGAATAAAACAGAAAATAGAGCCAACATTAATAGGTTTTTCCCATATTTATTCAAAACAACCCCTAATAGAATCGAGTTACAGGAAAAAAGGGGAATAAGGTACCTTGGTCCAAATGCCCAACCGCCCCATGGGTCACCCCACATTAAGTACAAAATTAAAATTAATAACTGAACAACAAATACTAATCGAATCGTCTTTTTGTTATCATCACTTGATTTAGAAAAAACAAAAATTACGAAAATTGACAACAACATAACCGGTGCATAAAAAACAAATCCCCTCTCCGATGAAGCAATCAAGACCTGAAATCCGTTAGCAACATTGGACATTTGAAAAAAATTTGATAAGGATTTATTCGAATCTACAGCCTGCTCGCTGTTTGAGCGTGCCGCTTCAATGTCGGGTTCAAGAACCTGCACATTTTTGACACCCCGAACTGTACCTGCAAGCTGAAACATATTTCCATAAACATATTTACTAAAGGCAAGATTTGGAATTATCCCCACAACAAACGCCAAAAAAGCAACAAAGATTGAGTAACTGAGCTTTACAATTATCTTCTTTCCAACCTTTATATCTATAAATTTAAAATAGCTAAGTAGCAAACTGGTTATCGATTTTTTTTTCAGAAATAAAAACAAAGACAACAAAATAAAAAACGTTGTAAAATGGTGCTGGTACAGTGTTATAGCATAAGGAAGAGCTGTTGTTGAAAATAAAAATATTAAACCTGCCAGAATCCCAGCATATTTGTTAGAGGTTAACAAAGCCACAATTTTGAAAATTAAAAATACGTTGATGATGGCAAATATCGAAACGGTAAGAAAAGAAAAATACTGTGAGTAATTAAACTGTTTTCCAAGATAGTAAAGTGGTGAGGAAATAAAAGACACACCTGGTGGAAACAGTGTAACAAATTTACCGTCCCGGTAGGCCAGGTCAGGAATCACATACCTAGCAACTTCTTTTGGAAAATCTAATCGCCGATATTCGAAAAGCGATTGTACTATCGCAAAACGACCCCGTTCCGGAGATAACTCAAAAGGCTGTGTCCTCGCTTGAAGATTGTAAACATCGTTTGCAGACAGGTTTCCCGCCACGCCCTTTACAATTATGCCCAATACTACAGTCGTAATTATAAATGTCACCATTAACAATACATTGATTTTTATGATGTTGGATCGATTTGACATATAAACTACTTTCTAAGTTGATAAAAAAAATATATTTTTCTTCTCTCATATTCCCTCAACGAAACACCGTCTGAGGCCAATTTCATCTTCACATATTTATGAACGTTATTCTGGTTACTTTGTAGTAGCATTTGATCTTCCGAGATTCGTTTATATAATCTACATCCTCTCTTAGCTAAAAGTAACGCACACTCAACTTCTTTGATTTTGAATTCCCACTGAACAAATTCTTTTTTAACTTTTTTAGGTGATCCAAAAATCTTAGTAATGTTGGGAATAATGTTGTGTAAGTTACCATCATAAGGATAAGCAATAAAATCTACGTCGTTATTACCTGGAATTTTTAAAACTGTCGAACCAATTTGTTTCAAATAAATTTTTGTCTTAAGACTCTTTAATTTGTTTATGATATAAAACCCAACTTTTTCGGTGGAATTGTTATGGGGTTCAATTTTAACCTTTACAGAGTTAGAGATCGTAAATGTATATATATACTCAATTGGACCTGTAAATAATAAAACCAAATCCCTCTTAACTAGGTTTAGGGATGAAACAAATTTACCGACAAATTCCTTGTATTTCATATTTCAATCTTAAAAACAATAAACTTCAGGTGTGAGCTCTATCTCACCACTTGGAAACATACTATTTACTTGGGTAACATATTTTCTTATCATTAATTCTCTACTTTTTTGCTCCCCGTTATATATCAGAACTCTTTTGTTGCCAATAATTTCTTCTGAGACATAAGAACTGTAGGGAAAATCTCGCCAAAAAACTTTCGTATTTTTGAGTTTTCTTACAATCTGGTTAACAATCCTGTGGTCAACATGTCCTCCAATCCCAAGTGGTGCAAAGACAATGTCATCATTTTTGATGATTTTGGACAGCCGAACTGCTAGATTTTCCAACAGCACCTTATCGTTGATAGATATTTTTCCATGTAAAACATTTAATCGATAAATCGGGTAAACATAATTCATCTCAGGAATAATCTTACCAACTGTTTTTCGAAAAATATTCGTGTTAATTGTCCTGAACGTTGCGTCAACAAATCCTAGATTAATAATTTGAATATTCTTCTTCTTCAAAGCTTTCTGATCCTCAATCGCTCTCTTTTCATACAAATAGTTTGCATCGTACACATCAGAAAGTTGCAAAAATTTACTTGCACTAAGTGTGTATGGTCCAGAATTACCCTTTGTAAAAACATTAATCACAACAACCTTTTTATTTTCGGAGATCTTCGTCAAAAATCCTCCAGCGGATAAAGCGGCATCATCAAAATGTGGAGAGACAAAAACACATCTTCGCTTGTTCTTAATAATTGTATCGATAATTTTATTTGAGTCATAAATATTCTTATTAAATAGTCCGTTGATATAATCTTGATATCTTTGAACAATGTTTGACCATTTATATTGTTTAACAAATTTTTTAGATTTACTAGAAAGGCTTTTCCTGTAATTTACATTACTTATAAGTCTAATGATGCTGTCAGAAAAACTTTTAATGTCAAACTTCTTAACCTTCAAACAATTTGATTTTGGGATCCATTTGTACCCATCAATATCAAAACACAAAAACGGAAGCGAATAGGACATCGCCTCTAATGCGGTTACCCCAAATGTTTCAAATCTTGAGGGAGAAACGACAAAAAGTGATTTTCTAAAGAGAGCGTCCTTACTTCTATTTTCTACCCTCCCAACATATTTAACACTTTTATTTAGCTTCAAATCATTGATCAACTTTTTAAGTTTTTCAACTTCGCCATTTTGTCCTGAACCCGCAATTACCAGTTTTGCATCTATTTTTAATTCTGCCTTTTTCCACGCATGCAGTAAAAGGTCAAGCCCTTTTTGATTAATTTCAATTCTCCCGATAAAAATGATTGTGTTTTCTTTTTTCATATCTACTTTCTTGGGGATATCAACACCGTTTGGAATAACTCGAATATCGGCAGTTTTATTAACCTTCAATATGTCAGCTCTTGATTTCTTTGATAAAACTATAAAATGCCTGTAAAGCTTCAAACCAAAATTTTGAACCACATCGAAGGGTAGATGATACTTTCTTCTCATATCTTTTCCTGAAAGCATGTGCACGATTGCCACAACCGGTTTTTTCGTCAAAATCGGAAGCAATGAAAATGAAAAAGGAGGGGTTAAACTTTCAAACCACAAGTCATATTTTTCAAAAAGTGCGCGAAAATGTAAACAAACCTGATAAATAATTTGGTCCAGTTTCGGATTTCCTACTGAAAACCCCACCCGTTTGTACTGAACACCGTCAATAATCTCATCTTTTGCACCGTTATAATTCCCAGTTAAAACCAGCAAATTGTAATGTTTGACTAACTGTTTACAAACGTTATGGATAGCCAAAGCTCCACCACCCGCATAATACGGATTTTTAAGATCGTCATAATTAGAGATGATTATTCTTAACATGTTTTTATGTTTCTGAATACGAATACGCCGGAACGGCTGACTTTTGCTGATCCTCAATTTCATTGTCAATAATATTGATAAATCTATAAACAGCACTATTCCAAGAAAAATTCCTCGACCAAGCGTATGCGTTTTCGGAAAGCCGTGAGTCTCGCAGTCCCGCTGTATTTGATGCGATCACGGGTGTATGTGAAGCGTTTGCCTCAATAACCGTTATTCCCCAACCTTCAAACGAAGATGGTTGAACCATTACCCAGCTTCGGCTTAAGATTTCCTTCTTTTCTAGATCTGTTACATAACCCCGGAACTCGACATTCTTCGATAGACCAAGTTTTTCAGATAAAATTTTCAGACTTTCTTCCGATTGGCCTTTTCCGGCAATAATCAGTTTGGCATTGTTAATCTCACTGACAACATTCTTAAACGATCTGATCAAAACGTCGACATTTTTATACGGCATTAATCTTCCAAGATAACAGAAGGTTGGATAATCAAACTTTTTCAGACGCGAGTAGCTTCGCATATTTACTCCCGGGCTTATGATGTCAATTTCTCCATTTGTGTTGAGTCCAAGCTCAAGAATATCGTTTCTACTCGATTGGGAAACCGTGACGATTTTTACATCCCGGTAGACACTTTTCATCACATCGGATTCCAAAAAGACAGCAATATTCTTGAGTGGAAAAGGTAAATTTTCGCGAAAGACTTGTTGATGCACGTGGTGAATCAGAAGAATTTTAGGCAAAGTCGAATAAAGTGGCGTATAGAACGGGATCCCGTTTTCGCAATCTATAATAAAGTCAAAATTGCTTCTAAACTTTAACAGATAGTAAACGGCTGCCCAAAAGTATAGTGTAAAAAATCCTCCTCTTCTGACAATCTTTACACCACCGACTGTTTCGTCGTATTTTAAGGCGCCGTCATTACCACAAAAGACAGTTACACCGTATCCCTTTTTTACAAAGCGCTGCGCAATTTCCTGTACGTAAACCTCAGCTCCACCTTGCCACTTGTGTTTTGTGTCGCGCCAGTTATAGATCAAAATGTTGGCTTTTCCCTTAACAGGCTTTGAAATTTTGGTTTTCAAAAACAGTTTTGCAAGCGAAAGCAGGTTAACTTTCAGAGCTGTGTTTTTAACGGTGACGATATGCAAGACGGATGATGCGAGTAAGTATGATATTGAGACCTGATAAATCGACTCGACAATCTCATGAATATTTCCGTGGTACAAAAGAATATACAAAACCTCAAATGCACTTAACAAAAACCCGAGATACGAGAACAAATATTGTTTTTTGGTCTGGTGAAACAAAGAAATCGTGTAGGCAATTGTAAAGGCTGAGATGGCCAGTGCGTATTTAAAAACAAAAGACGAGATTTCATAAACTTTGTTTCCAAACATCAGAACTGCAAATTTTTGTGGAAATACTCCAAGGACAACAAACGCAAAAGATGTTGCAAGTAGCGTCAGGAAAAACAATTTATAAAAGCTCCGCAGACCCTCTTTTCCTTCACCAATTTCTTTACTTACAACCGGAGTAATAAATTGCGTAACAAGCGATCCAAAAAAGAAAATCGACTTCCCGATAAGAGACAAAATAGCATATTTACCGGCGTCTCCCGCTGACAGGAAAAACTTCGCCAAAATCACATCAGCGCTTAAGAAAAACGCAAGTGAAAATCTGTTCATTACGGAGGTTAAGTAGAACTTCTTCGGAAATTTGATGCTTTCTTTTACGCCACGCGTTGTTTTTTGCTTCGGCAGTTTCACAATAATCACCCAGCCAACAAAAAAAGTGATTACAGTTGCAATTGCTTGGGAAAAGAAAATTATGTTTATATTACCGATAACAATTCCAATATATCCCGACAAAAATTTGACAACTGGCAACAGAACAACCAAAAAAGCCAAAGGAGCAAACTTTAAATTTCCACTCAAAAAACCACCATCTACGGATGCGACGGCTGATACGGGAAGCATCAAAACAACTGCAACTAAAACCGCCGAAACTTCATTAGCCTCGCTTGTGCCTCCCGTAAAGTAATGTGAAAGAAGAAGAACTGCGATTCCTATCGGAAAAAAAATGTTGAAAATATTTTTACGCGTAACCCGCCAAAAATCTTTCTTTATTCCGCCGCGTCTTCCGAGCAAGATCGCTGATTTGTAAGTAACAGTCAGACCAAGTGACGCGGTTACAACCCCAAGGAATAAATTCAGGTTTGAAATTAAACTTGTCCAACCAAAATCTTCATACGACAAACTCCTTCCCAAAACAGCGTTATAAAGATAATTGGTAAAATTTGCAAAAATATTTGCGGAAACCAACAATCCACCACCGATAACCACTCTTTGCAAATTACTCTTTAAAAACTTACCAACAGAACCTAGCAAACCATACTGACTGCTTGTTTTTCTGATATTCAAATTTTCCGAAGCATTGGCAAAAATTTCCATCACACTACGGTCTTTCAGCAAATTTCTCATCAAATTTGCCACACCTCCAACAAACCTTCCGAAATACTTTGAGAACAAATTAAACTTCGGCCACTCAAATACAGGCTCGATAGAAATTTTCGGAAAGACAAGCCACTTTGACTTGCGCGTTTGTGTCTCCAGATGAAGTCCGTGTTTTGTTTTCTCCCAATAGTAAGGTTTTGTAATTAGCTGGTATAAAGCAATTACTGCTGAGACACTTGTTAAAACCCAATAAAACGGAATTGCAAAGATATATCCAATTAACTCCCACTTACCCTTCTTGGCCGAGGCGATCATATAGCTATAGAAATATGTAAAATTTGCAAAGATCAAACAAAAAACAGCCGGATAAAAAACATACCAGGGATAAAGCGATTCGATAAAGGGGCCAAAGATCGGATAAGCTGTAAAATACAGTATTGTAGTAAGCCACAAAATAGGATTTATGATCATGAAAACCATCCGCATTCCGATAATCAGCTGAAACAAAAGTGCGTGGACTTTGTGTTTTTTGAAAAATTCCCACGGATTTCGCATATGCACTAAATAAGTCTGCATATACCCCTTAATCCAGCGTGAACGCTGTCTGATCCAACTTTTAAGGTTTGAGTTTGCCTCTTCCAAAGTCTCTGAATCGATAATTGAAGTCCTATATCCTTGTTTAAACAATCTCGTTCCTAAATCACAATCTTCAGTGACATTAAACGGATCCCATCCGCCAAGCTTCTTTAAAATATCGGTCACAAAATGGTTGCTTGTTCCACCTAGAGGAATAATTGTGTTTAATGTCTGAAGCCCGGGTAGCGCGATATCAAACCAATATGAATATTCAGCTGTGAAAATTCGTGTTAGTAGGTTCTGGTTTTGATTATAGTAATTCAACTTAGATTGTAAACAGATCACCCTCTTGTCGGACCTTTTAAAGGCAAGATAAGCTTTCTTCAGCTGAAGCGGATCCGGTTTGTCTTCTGCGTCATAAACGACCACATACTCACCTGAGGCTATCTGCAAACCCCAATTGCAGGCTTTAGGTTTTGTTTTCGGAAGCGAATTTGGCACGATTTCGATTCTAAAATAATCGGGTAATTTCAAACCATAAGCTTTGTTAATTGTTTGCGGATCATCCTCCTCAAGAAGTAAGATTACTTCGAGTTTATCTTTCGGCCAATCGATATTTGCAATTGCCAGCGCAAATTGCTCAATCACCTCAGATTCCCTGTAAAGAGGACACAAAATCGTATAAACCAATTTTGAAGTCTTTTCGCAAAACCATAAATTTTGTCAAAAAGATTATTGTTCGTATATTTATTGAATTCATCTGTGAAATCCACGGACTTTAGTCCGTGGATGAAGCAAGAATCCAATCTTGTCGACAAAATACCATGAGCTTTAGCCCGTGGTAGTTTATTTAAAATTTGCTCATCCATAGTCGTTAGATCTTTCACCAAACAAAAATATAGCCTTTTAAGGCTATATATTATGGGATATTTTACATCAATATCTGTCCTTTTACAACAAATTGGAAAATCTCCAAGAGCCAGAAGCTTTTGATAACTCATCTCTGGCTTCACACATTCACCGCCGCCTGCATTTACCTACGCGGTGGACATACTCTAGCCTGATAACAAACAGTGGTCGTTGACTACAAGATAAATATGTAGACAGATCCGTATTATCGGATAATGAACAAAAGGATCTATGAAGGTAGAATTAATCTATGGAGTAATATTTTGCGCAATTAATTTATCAACTATCTGTTTCCATGAAGAAAATCTTACATTTAACTGTTTCTGTGTGTCGACAGCTTTAAGACCACCGTAAATAGGATATCTTAGCCTGTTGTCGTTATTTTTCAAAAATTTGCTAACACTTATTCTTTTCACTTTATTTTTCACACCGTATTTAGCTTCAATTAAGTAGTTAATTATTTCATACGGAGTCGTAATATCGGTTGATGTGCAGTGAAAGACTCCCGCATTATCGTTTTCCAACAATTTGTTTAACATGCCACTTAATTCATCAATATCAGTAATTGACAAATATTGATCGTCAAATAACGGATAGAGCTTCCTTTGTTGATAAAGCCGCAAAGGATTTCTTAAAAAATCCGTTTTAAAGGTAAATTTGGCACGAACGGGGTAGATAATTCTAACAACTGTCGGTTTTTTGAAATAATCCTGAACAACTTCCTCACCTCGAGCCTTACTATACCCATACCAGGTTAGTGTATCCGGGTTATCCTTCACTTTTCGATTTTCTTCATATGGACCAGGATCAGCATCACTCCCTGAAAATACCATATCGGTTGAAATATGAATGAACCTAACCCGCTTTCGGTCAAACATCTTCACTAAATTCCTAACGCCATCAACATTTATCTTCCAACACATGCCTTCTTTATCACCCCTCTGACTTTCTCCTGCGGCAACATCTGTAAAGGCGGCAAAATTAAGAACCTGGGAAATTTCTTCGTCTTTTAGATACTTTTCCATTTGGGTAGGTTTTAAAAAATCAAATTCAGTAAGATCGGGAGTCAGTAAATATTCTCTTTGTTTATAAAGTTCAATAAATCTCGAGGCCACCAGTCCTTGCGCGCCGGTAACCAAAATACATTTTTTCATTTTCTC
>Ga0075624_104_pt1 | contig 72363 bp, 64 predicted proteins | sample RifGroA1_FD_68378 | JGI IMG/M metagenome (GOLD analysis project Ga0075624, IMG submission 68378) | Microgenomates (Woesebacteria) bacterium GW2011_GWA1_39_21 | reverse complement strand
CGTTTTGACAAATGCATACTTTATTCAATCAAAGTCAGTATAACACATCTTACGGATGGAGATGAAGAAATATTTATGGAGTTATTTTCTTGAAAGATATATTTCAAGAGTAATGTAAATGCCTGCTATTAATAAAAAATTGATGATGTTTCCGACACCGAAATAGCGCAACAAAATAAAAATTATCAAAGCACAAGAAGCAGTGACGCCCCGTCTTGAACTTATGAAAATTATCGAGAGTGTAAAAAATAGGGCAAAGAAAACGACAGCGAAAAATACAATTATGTTTGTTGCCCGGTATGGATCAAGAAAGTAGATTACACCCACTACACCAAGCCAGAGTAACAAAGTTATAAGAAGTGTTACAAAGAAGTTTTTTCGGAGCTTAACCTCTTTTTGCCGTTTGATTATTTTCGGTCTTTTTCTCATCTTAATGTATTATATAAGTAATGGAGATTTTTTATATACTTGTGCTTGCTGTTGGTTTGGTTGCGATTGCTTTGTATCTAAACCGCAAACTGAATGAATTCTCAGACAAGCAAAAGCCGTCGAGTGAACTTTTGGAATATTTAAAAACAACCAACCAGAGACTCGATCAACAAGGTAAGGCTTTTAACGAAAGATTAGATGCTGCCGCAAGGGTAATCGGAAGTGTTCAAAGAAACATTGGCGAGATGAGCGAGATTGGCCGTGGAATGCGCGAACTTCAGGACTTTTTAAAAAATCCGAAGCTTAGGGGTAACATTGGTGAACAGGTTTTGAACGAACTTCTCAAACAGTATTTGCCCAAAGAATCTTTTAATCTGCAGTATGTTTTTAAAAGCGGTGAGAAAGTTGATGCTGCAATTAAAACTTCCGCCGGGATAATCCCCATTGATTCAAAGTTTCCGATGGAGAATTTCCGAAAGATGGGGAATACCGAAGATGATGAAGTGAGAAAAAGAGCACAACGGGATTTTGAATCCGATGTCAAAAAACACATCGACGATATTAGCAAGAAATATATTTTGACAGAAGAAGGAACAATCGATTACGCGCTGATGTATATTCCATCAGAGGCAATTTACTACGAGGTTGTTAACAATGGCGACCTTTTTGATTACGCTTCAGAAAAAAGAGTTCTCCCCGTCTCCCCCACTACTTTTTATGCATATCTCAAAGCAATTCTTATGAGTTTCGAAGGGCAGAAGATTGAAAGCCAGGCAAAAGAAATTTTGACAGCACTTCGAGCAATTCAAAAGGACTACGAAAAAGTTGGGAATGGTTTGTCGATTTTGCAAAAACATTTAACCAACGCTCACAATATGATGGGCGATGTTTTATCAATTTTTTCGCAGCTGGGGCAGAAGATTTCTTCAACAAGAAATCTGGAGATTGAGAAAAAAAAGATTGATCTTCCCGAAGGTGACACTTAAATTATATACAGTTTTCAAGGATTTCTAAACCTTTTTCAGCAGTATTTTTGTCGATTGTTAATGGGGGAAATATTGTAAAGATGAATGGAGTAAGAGTTGATAGAAGAAGATGATTTTTCAAAGATTTATTTACAATTTCTTGAGCATAACCCGCTTCTCTGAATTCTACTGCAATTGCCAATCCCTTAATTCTGATTGTCGGATCATGTTTAAATTTCATTATAGAAAGTCGGTCTGAAAAATATTTACTCATCTCGGCTACATTTTTCAAAATGGAGTTCTTATTTTTTAGAAGATATTTAATATTTGCTATTGTTGCGGTGGTATTTAATGGATGCCAACCAAAAGTTGAATAAAAACTAAAATCTACTTCCATTGATTTTGCCAACTCTTCTGTCATTATTGTTGCACCCAAAGCGCCGTATCCTCCAGTTAGAGCTTTTCCCAAACACATAATATCTGGTTTTAGATTGTAGTGTTCGGAAGCAAAGAGTTTTCCTGTTCTGCCAAAACCGGTTGCTACCTCATCGACAATTAATACTGTTCCGTATTTTTTGCATGCATTCTGAACGATAATCCAGTATTCTTGCGTCGGAATTTCTACTCCTAAGTTCATTATTATCGGTTCTGAAATATATGCTGCCACATCGCCTTTGCTTAATAATTTTTCTACTTCTTTTCCGGCTTTGGCATCAAGAGGAGCTTCTATTTGATAGGAATCTAGGAAATTAAACCCCGGCCTTTTCATAAGACTCATGGTGCCAATTGAATGGCCGTGATAACTGTATTTATTTGCAACAAATTTTTGTCTTTTGGTATGAAGCATTGAAGCCTGAAGTGCGATTTCTACGGCTTCAGTTCCACCTGTCGCGCGAAAACTTTTTACGAGTTTTCCGGGAGTAATTTCGGAAAGTAATTCGGCGAGGTCAACCCAGGGTTTGTATTATAAAGAATAAGGGTCTACATATTCCGGTCCTTCAAAATCTCTAATCTCTTTCCTAATTTCTTTCACACCCCATCCAACATTGCCAACATTCCAGCCAGATAGGAAATCGATAAACTTCTTTCTTTTTGAATCTATTATATAATTACCTTTCGACTTGAAATATTCTACACGCACGCATGTTCCATCTCTCCCAAGAAACTTTCTATCCAAATTTAGTAAATCCATAATTTGAGTAAAGAGTATCAGAAGCTATATTATTAATCAAATAAGTCAATGTTGTGTGGACGTAAAGGTTGACTAATTAATTTTTCTTCTTTAACCTTAAAATAGTAAATATTAGATTGGGGGTGAAGAAATTATGCTATCGAAAGTTGTAGATGAAATCTCAGAAACATTAACCGCGGTTATCAAAGGAACTGATAATGTTTTAACAGCTCTTCGTGGGGCGGTTAAAAACCAACTTAGCGGATCGTTGAAAGACGTTGGTGATCTCACCAGCGGTGCGATGGGTGTTGTTTCCGATACCGTTGGCGGGGCTTTAAAAAGCGCATCTGATCTTGGAACGTCTTTGGTGGACGCGACAAAAGAAATCGTTGTTGGAGCACTCGACGCCGTTTCCGAAGCCGGGGGAAGTGTGATTAGCGCAGGAAGGAACGCCGTATCAGGTGCGATTATAGCTGCTGCTGATATCGGTGGTGATGTCGGTAAAGTTGCCGTTTCTGCAGTTGAAGGTGTTGTTGAAGTCGCCGGCAAGCTTGGCAAAGACACTGCCGAAGCAACGAGAGAAGCTGTTTTGGGGGCTGTAAAAGCTGCTGACGATGTTGGTAGTGAGACGGCGCAATCCGTTAAGGATGCGCTCCTTGGTGCGGCTTCGCTTCCAAGAGATGTGGTTGAAAAGGTAATCAAAGGAAGCAACAAAGCCTAACCAGATTAAGGATGTTTCTAATTTTGGAATTATACCATTTGACTTCTTAATGGAGTAAAAATGTTGGTATAATTGGTTGTTATGGCTACTTCTGGAAAAAAACTCAATGTAGAACAACTCCAAGCAGTCAGACACGGAAAAGGTCCACTTTTAATTATTGCCGGTGCGGGAACTGGAAAAACTACTGTTATTACGGAGCGGATTAAATATCTGATCGAAAAAAAAGTCGCACTACCATCTGAAATATTGGCTTTAACATTCACCGAAAAAGCTGCCGCCGAGATGCAGGAGCGAATTGACGTTGCACTCCCATACGGTTATACACAAATGTGGATCTCGACGTTTCATGCTTTTTGCGATCGCGTCTTGAAAGACGAAGCTTTGCATATTGGATTAAACCCGGCTTATAAACTAAATACACAAAGTGAGTCTATTCAATTTTTTAGAAGTAACTTGTTTAAATTTGATTTGAAGTATTTCCGGCCTTTGGGAAATCCGACAAAATTTGTTGACGGAATGATCCAGCACTTTAGCCGGCTTCAAGACGAAGATATTTCACCCTTGGACTACGTCCAATGGGCACAAGATCAAAAATCAAAAGTTAAAAGTCAAAATGAAAATTTAAAATTAAAAAATGAAGAAGAAAAAATTGAAAGTGACAAGTGGGAAGAGCTGGCTAATGCATATAAAACTTATGATGAGCTAAAGACAAAAGCGGGAGTGATGGATTTTGGCGATTTGATCATCAAAACCCTGGAGCTTTTCAGAAAAAGGCCGAATGTTTTGCGTGAATACCAAAAGAAATTTAGATACCTTTTAGTCGATGAATTCCAAGACACAAACATCTCCCAGAACGAATTGGTAAAGTTATTAGCAGGAAAAGAGGGTAACATCACCGTGGTTTTAGACGACGACCAAAGTATTTACAGATTTCGAGGGGCTGCTGTTTCCAATGCGCTGTATTTCAGAAAAAATTTCCCCAAAGCAAAAATTGTAACCTTGGTGAAAAATTACCGCTCAAGTCAGGAAATTTTGGATAAGGCTTACAACTTAATTCAATTTAATAATCCGGACAGACTTGAGGTTATTGAAAAGATTGACAAAAAACTTGTTTCGCAAGTTAAGTATAAAGATACTGAAATTAAACTTATTCATAAAGACCGCGTTGAAAACGAGGCTGAAGCCGTTTCCCACAAAATAGCTGAAATTGTAAAAGGCGGTGGACACGAATTTAGAGATTTTGCAATTTTAGTGCGGGCGAATAATCACGCAGATCCGTTCATCAGAGCCTTGGTTCGAAACGGTATTCCACACCAGTTTTTAGGTCCTGGTCGGTTATTCAAGCAGCCAGAGATTGTCGATTTAATTTCTTTTTTGAAAGTGATATATGATTTTGAGGATTCGGTTTCAATGTATCGGTTACTGTCCATGGAGTATTTTGAAATTGAAGCCCGTGATTTAATCAAAATTACCAACTATGCAAAGTGGAAGAACTTATCGCTTTTTGAAGCCTGCGAGAAAGTCGATGATATTTTTTTAAGTGATGAGACCAAAGAAAAAATTGACAAATTAATCAAAGTAATTTCGGATCAGCAGGGACTTGTTAACAAAGAAAGTGCCGGGCAGATTTTATACAATTTCTTAAACGAAACAGGTCTTATTTTAAAGCTTCTAAACCCCGATACCCCACTTGCTGAACGGCGGGCGAAAAATATTTCAAAGTTTTTTGATAAATTAAAGACTTATGAAGTCGAGCACGAAGATGCCGGTGTGAGGGCGGTTGTTGATTGGATTGACTTGGCAAGCGAGTTAGGAGAGTCTCCTCTGGCGGCAGACTCAGATTGGACAGAGATTAACGCTGTAAATATTTTAACCGTGCATTCCTCAAAAGGGTTGGAGTTTCCGATTGTTTTTTTGGTGAATCTTGTCAGTCAGAGATTCCCAACAACACAAAGACGTGAGCAAATTCCCATTCCGGATGAACTGATTAAAGAAACCTTGCCGAAAGGCGATTATCACCTTGAGGAAGAAAGGCGGCTTTTTTATGTTGGCGTCACCCGTGCGAAAGAAAAACTTTATTTAACTGCAGCAAACTTTTACGGCGAAGGCAAACGTGAGAAAAAATTGTCACCGTTTATTTTTGAAACATTGGGGGATGGCGTGGTAAAAAGTGAAGTTTCGGAAGAAAAAGGTGAACAATTAAGTTTTAATGATTATCAGCCGACTTTACCCAACCTGCAGCCGACTACCCGTAACTTACAACAAATTCACATAGATTACCTTTCTTATTCACAGATCGAAACGTTTCGCATTTGTCCCCTGCACTACAAATTAAAATATATTTACAAACTTCCGACTCCCCCATCATCAGCGCAGAGTTTCGGAACATCAATTCATACGGCCCTTCGCGACTTTTACCGCCTGGTCGGTTCGGGCGGCAAACGGTCTGAAAGACTTTTGATGGAGCTTTTGGAGAAGAACTGGATAGACGAAGGATATCAAAGTAAAAATCATGAACAAAAAAATAAGCAGCGGGGAGCCAACTATCTAAAAGGTTATTACAAAAAAAGCTTTAACCCGAAAAATATGGTTGAGGGAACAGAAGTGCCATTTACAATTCCATTGGTTTCTGATGGTGAACGGCCGTTAAAGATTGGCGGAAGAATTGACAGGGTTGATACATTCCCAAACGGCAAGATCGAGCTTATTGACTATAAAACTTCTGAAAAACCACCCACGCAAAAAGAGATGGAAAAAAATGCTGACATTGGAAGACAGCTGGCTTTTTATGCAATTGCGGCTACCAATATTAAGGAAAAGCCGTTTAATAAAAAACCGGAAGATATTATCTTGAGTTTTTATTTTTTTGAAACGCAGACAAAAATTTCCACTGTCAGAACAGCTCAACAGTTGGAGGAAGCTAAAAAGGAGATATTTAAGGCAAGAGAAGAAATTGAAAGTTCTGAGTTTAAATGCTCGGGAAATATGCTTTGTGAAAATTGCGAATATAAACTTTTTTGCAAAACTGATGAAAATTGACAAAAGTTGGTACGAAAAGCCAAAAGACCCGAATTTTCCTGTTGCCACTTCTGCAGGCGGGGTTGTTGTCAGAAAGGATAATGGGAAACTAATGATTGCCCTGATTGGGACGGATTATCACGAAGATTATATGTTGCCGAAAGGAGCACAAGAAAAAGGGGAAGGTGTTGAAGATACTGCAAGAAGAGAAATTGTGGAGGAAACTGGACTTCACAATTTGAAGTTGATTTGCAAATTGGGAGTGAAAGAAAGACTGACTTTTGAAAAAGATAAATGGAAAACAACACACTACTTTTTGTTTGAGACGAAAGAGGTAAGTGGTCAACAAAAGTTAGAACCAGGAGAAAAAGATTTGAAACTTAGTTGGTTTGATTTAGAAAAGCTTCCCCCGATGTTTTTTCCAGAACAGAAAGAACTGATTGAAAAAAACAAGGAAAAGATCAGAAAGCTGTTGAGTAAGAGTTAGTTTGCTTGTAATAACTTACTTGATTCTTGCTTGGATTTTGTCGGAAGTGAGCTCCCTCAAAGCATCTTTTGCAATCCACTTGGAGGTTTTGTCATCAATTTTATCTATCTCTTTCGCCACCTTAATTGCTTTCTTGTTTAATTTTTTATTTCTTTTTCCGATATTCCGTAGTGCCCAGTTAACAGCTTTTTTTACAAAATTTCGCTCATCGGTTGCAGCCTTTTTAATAACAGGAAAAAATTTCTCAATTTCTTTATCGGTTATTTTCTTGTCCCACCAAGAAACTTCGGCAATTAAAGAAAATGCGGAACGTTTGACAAATTCTTCGCTCCGTTCTGACCATTCAAAAATCTTTTTAGCAACAAACGGTGTGTGGGCAATAAGCTCTGAAACTTGGTCAACCACATCCCACGAGTCGAAATCCAAAACCCACTTTTCCAACTGTGCATCTGTAACTTTATCTGGTTCGTCGATAAAAGATGCCAAGATTTTTGCTTCATGAATTCCTGAATCCCAAAGTTTGAGTGCGAGTTCGTGCCTGCCCATCGAAGCCTTGGCGAAGGAGGGATCCTTTCCGATCTCTTTTGCAATTTTCCTCAAATCATAAATTGAAATTCCGAGAGTATTTTTAGGATTAATGCCAAATCTTGCCATCCCATCAATATTTTTCTGGTTTTTGAGGGATTTTAACTTTTTGATTATTTTGCTGTAGTTCATGTTGCCTTGGAGGAATGATAAAAATTTACTTTTTGCATACTTAAAACAGATTTTTATCGAACTAGCTTTTCGGCAAAAAATTGAGCAGAACGATACGTTTCAACAGGTGTGCCGTTTTGGTCTAATATCTGTATTGGTCCAGATTTTGAACCTTCAAACCCAAATCCATTTTTTATTAAAGTCTGACTTATTTCATTTTCAGTTGGTAGGCGAGAATAACCCTCGTCGTCTATGGAAGTTTGGAAAAAAAGTTTTCCACCATTTTTTAAAGCGTTTCTTGTTTGCTGTATTACTGTCTCAAGTTCGACCCCTCCATTTTTATTCATTGGTAACCCATCGAGGAGGATATAATCAAAAGAATCAGGTTTAATTTGCTCGTCCATGTGTCTGATGTCAATTGGGAAATCGGGGTAATTACTCCGGTCGATATCTAACGTCTTCCATCCTTTTCCCCGCCATTTTTCTGTTGAGTTTCCCGAAGCAATTACCAATCCATTTTTGTCAGATGGTAATAATTCTTCAGATGACAGACATTCGTCCTTTATACTAGTAGCCAAGCCTGAACCTTTAATTTTGTCAACCTTAAGCTTTAGGTAACCCTCTGGGGTTATCTCAGATTCTGTAAACGTGTTGTCCATAGATTTAATTTAAAATCCCATTACTTGAAATCCATTTTTTTTAATTTCAGATTTTTTCCAGAACTTTTCTAATTCTTTGGTATTGATAACAAATTTCACCTTTCTTTTGATAACTCTTCCTGTGTAACTTTCAACCTTTGGATCCCATTCTTTTAAAACTAAAACATCTCCCGGTTGGCATTTAAAATCGGCGAGTCGGACATCAAAATTTTTCTGATGGTTTTTTACTTTTTCAAAAAGTTCCGGCCAAGTTTTCTTTTCAATAACTTTCATACTATTTTTTTGTTAGAAATACAAATCCGTTGGAAATCGTATGTTCAATTAACATGCCAATGCCCAATCCAACAATAATTGTTTCCAACCAGTTATTTAAAATTATGACAGCTAATAATGAAATAATTAACCCACCAAGACTATGGTGAATATGATAATTTTTCAAAAATGTTTTATGGGTTATCATTTTTTGGAGTTTATAGAACGTATTCGACCACATTTTTCCTGTAATAAACCCCAGGATAACGCCGAGAGAAAGTGTGAGTAAATAGATGTTCATTTTGATAGTTTGTGTTTTATCCAAGCTGGTAATTTTAGGATTTTCCATCTTAAATATTCCACTATACGGTAACAATAATAGAGTGGTTTGTTGACAATAAAATCCCAACTTCCCAAAAATTCCACAACTTGGGGATTATAGCCTTCTTTGAATTTGGTGAAACCTTTACCCTCTTCCCTGCCCCAAAGATCAAAAGTGGTGAGCCCCATTTTCTTACCGAGTTTGATTGCCTCCCACATAACCAAGTTATTTGCCATAACATTTTTGTGTTTATCAGATGATGCGCCGTATGGATAGTAGAGAAAATCTTTCCAGACAAATAAAATCCATGTAGTTATAATCTCGCCTTCATATTTTGCAGTTAATAAGTGGGCAACGGGCTGTAGGTTGTAAGTTGTGGGTTGTAAGTTTAAATATTTCCACATTAGCTTGTGATACTTTTGTGTATGTGCATAAAAGCCTTGCCGATGCGCTGTCTCAAAAGTCAGTTGTAAATATTTCTCAAAAGCTTCTGAAGAATTGTCCTCTGTCACTTTTACGCCGTGTTTTTCAGCAAGGCGGATGTTATAGCGCGTCTTTGATGAAAAGGATTTTAAAAGATCTGACTCGGATTTTGTCAGGTCGATCCAGAAGGAGGTTGGGGTAAAGAGGGTTTTCCCTCTAACGCAACCGTAATTTTGAAGCCAGCTCGTCCACTCATTTTTATTTTTTAATTGTAATTTTGAATTTTGACCTTTGAATTTTGGATCAATAATAACGTTTGGTTCCAGTTTGATAAAAATTAAATTATTCTCGATGGCAATTTTTTTTAGGAAAGGGAAAAGTTCTCTTGTTGGGTGTGGACATTTGATAAGTGTTCCGATTTTGTATTTGCCAAAAGGTAGTTTATGAATGATTAGAGTGTAGGAATCAATAAGGTTTTTTTTGTGAGCGTTGACGAATCTAATAATATCGTTACCCGCTTTGCGTCTGAATTCTCCCCATTCCCAGGTTTGCAGTGGGTGAACGGCCATTTTATCGAATTGCTCTTTTTCGGAATTTGTAGCTAGTCTGAAGCTCATGCTTATATGATACAACAAAGGAGAATTCAAAACTTATAATTCAAAGGTCAAACCTGAAACTCAAAATTATTAAACTACATAGCTAACTAAAGTCACGGTGATGAGAAAGAGTATCTATCGATTAAAAATTTAAATCGTCGTCGTTATCAATTTTGTCAATATCGTCAAAACTAAAATTATTGTCGCTTTGGAGATTATGACCAAGCCTATCTCCAACATCAGTCAGCAATTCCTCGGGGATGTCGATAATAAATCGTGAAGGTGGGTTTGACGATTTTTGTCCGAAGAAAAGTCTTTTTCCTGCGTAGGTTAGGTATAAAATGTCTTTAGTTCTGGTGATGCCAACATAACAAAGGCGCCTTTCTTCTTCGAGCTGAGTTAAATCAAATAGGGAGCGCGAATGTGGAAAAAGCCCTTCTTCCATACCGACAATAAAAACGACGTTAAACTCAAGTCCTTTTGCGGCATGCAGAGTCATAAGCGTGACAGCGTTTTTATTCTCTTGTTCAGCGGTCCGTCGACGAATTTTTCCGGTGTCAAGCTGTTCGGCTTCGATCAGCGCAACGTTTTCTAGAAATTCATAGAGGTTTGGAAATTCCATAGCAACAGATCGCAGCTCTTTGATATTCTCCAAACGCGCCAGATTCTCTTCGCTCTCAATTTTATATTTGGACAGGTAGTCTACTTTTTGAAGAATTGCATCCAAAATTTCCAAGGTTGTAAGTTGGTCAAGTATTTTTTTGTCTTTTTTGGATCCAGCCTGTAATTCGTTCGCCAACGCCTCAAACTTTTCAAGTCGTCTAGCACCCAGTTTCTCAAGACGCTTTCTTGAGACCCGGTCTTTTGGGTTGGCAAAAAGCCTCAAGTATGCCAGGACATCTTTGACCTCTTTCCGTTCGTAGAACCGAACGCCGCCAACTAGAACATAGGGGATTGAATTGTGAAGAAGCGCTTCTTCCAAAACACGTGATTGGGCATTGGTTCGGTACAAGAGGCAGATGTTTTTAAACTCGTATCCTTGTGTAATCAACTTATCTATCTGTTGGACGACGAAATCAGCCTCATCAAGTTCGTTGCGGGCATGATAAAGCCTAATTTTGTCTCCGCCCATTTTGTTTGTCCAAAGTGACAAAATGGGATGTGAGGTATTCCTTTTGATAACACTATTTGCAGCATCAAGAATTGTCTGTGTCGAGCGATAGTTTTGTTCCAAGTTGACAACTTTTATTGTTGGATAATCCCTCATCAGATAGGTAATATTTCTATAATCCGCCCCACGCCAGGAGTAAACACTTTGCGATGCATCACCAACAGCTGTTAAATTTTTTCTGTCGCCCACGAGAAGTTTTGTTAGTTTGTATTGAATTTTATTTGTGTCCTGCCACTCGTCGACAAAAATGTTTGTCAGTTTGTTTTGCCATTTATCAAGCATTTCCTTGTCACTGTCGAGAAGCTTGACACCACGTAAAAGCAGGTCGTCAAAATCAAGAGCGCCAGCTTTTTTTAACTCTTTTTCATATAGGTCATATATCTGGAAAATCTTGTCTTGATTTCTACCCGTGACGACCTCCGCATATTCAAGAGGTGTTAGCATCATTGTTTTTGCTTCTGAAATTTGTGAAGAAATTGATCCGGCATTGTAATACTCTTTTGGCAAATCAAGCTCTCGAATGATTTGACCGACAACATCCTTTTGGTCATTGTCGTCGTAGATTATAAAATTGCGGGGGATCCCAATGCGCTGCCCGTCAATCCTAAGCAGTCTTGCGCAAAAAGAATGAAAAGTTCCTGCGAACGGTTGAGAGGACGCTTGCAAGTTGTGGGTTATAAGCAAATTACCAATTCTCTGTTTCATCTCGCTGGCGGCTTTATTAGTGAAGGTTAAAAGAAGAAGATTTTGCGGTTCTGCGAGTTTTTGCGAAACGATAAAAGCTGCGCGGTGTGTTAAGACTTTAGTTTTTCCGCTTCCTGCCCCTGCAAGAACAAGAAGTGAATTACCAGTAAACGTCACTGCTTCCTTCTGCTTGTCGTTTAAACCTTTAAGAATTTTTTCCATTTTGCAACTTAACTGCTAGTACAATCGAGCTTTTAGTTTAGCTTATATACGGTAGTCACGCCTGTTTGAAAAGCAATCGAGGCGATTTTTGTAAATTTTTCCTCGTTCAGAAGCGGATACTTTTGCCTTTCGAAAGTTCCGACGATGATATAGTTTACCTGATACTTGTTGAGAAGTTCTTTTGCGAGCTTTGCATCGGGTGTTAGATAGATATTGGTAATATCGGTAACTCTTTGTTGTGGAAAATCTGGCGTTCCTCTCCAGAGCCATTCATGAACAAACCATCCTGAAACGGTTGGTATTCCGGTGTAAGCGGAAATGGCGTTGTAGTCGGTGTAAGAGTCCCCCGGAGCTTCGAGGATGACACTGTTTTTTTCTGCGTTTTTCTTAAGCCAGTAAACAATCTGATACTGATCGGGATATTGGTTTTGTAACCATTTTATTCCATCCAGACCGAGATAAGTTTTGAGACGTCCGTAATACGAATTTGTTGAGATCTGTGCATATGAGAGGATCGAATATAAAATTACCATCCAAAAAATTGTTAAAAAACGTCTAATATAGGCATATTTTTCCAGTGCGATTTGTCTGACTATGATATATCCTCCAGCTAAGTAACTCATCACAAAAGCTTGATAAGTTAACTTAAACATTGTGTTGGCCCGATAGTGCGTTGCTGCATAAATATCTTTGACGTAAATAATCTCGGGCAAAAGGATCAAAACCCAAGAGGAAGTCAGAAGTGAAAGTACAAAGAGATCGGATGTTGTTAGTTTTTTTCCAAGCTTTTTTAAAATGTTTGCAAAGACGACTGTTAGCACAGCGGGAAAACCCCAGAGGATTGCAAGTTGCCACAAAGGTGAGTGGCCATGAACGAAATTAATTCCCTGAGCTATCGATTCAAAATGGGTTATAAAAGGCAGAGCCGTCGCCACACCGATTGAAATGGTAATAATCAATATTTTTGCTACTTCCACAAAGACGTTGACTAATCGGTAATGATTATCTTTTACAGATGAGTACAACAAAACAAAACCGAGTGTTAACAGGTAATTGCCAAAATCCCAAGTTGAAGTCATAAACATTATTCCTAAAAGCACACCCGGGAGTATAAGATTTTTGATTTTAAAGGAGTTCTTTTCTTTATCCGACACAAGTTTGAACGCGAAAGCCAGAAACAGAAGGACAAAGGGAAGATTTAAGAGATGTCCATGTAGGTCGGCAACGACAAACGAATACATTGGAAATTCGTGTATCGTTTTATCATTTGTTTCTGGATTATAGCCAATAAATCTCGTGGCATCGGGATACCAATAATTATCAACGCCGTTTTTTAAAATATAAAAAGGTGTGTGGAAATTACCAGCAAAAACTAAAATTAATGCAGAGATAATTCCCGCCAAAAAGACGTATCGACCTCTAATATTTTTTGAAATGTGTTCAAAAAGCGTTGAGGTAATTACGACGGCTGAAGAAAGAATCAGTCCCATGATTGTTGCCAACATTAAATTGTATGTAATTTCGGATGGTATATTTGTCAGTTTGGCAAGAAGCGCCGTAACGAAATGTCCGAACCAATAGTAGTTGATTGTATAACCCGCCGCCCACATGTCGTGTGGTGGCAGATAATCCGATCCTAGAGCGGAGTTGACAAATCCAAAGTCCATAAATTTTTCCAAGCCTCTAATTTCCGGTTGGTGTGCTCGAACAAATGACCAGAGAAAAAGTCCAAAGGCAAAAATGAATTCCTGGAGAACTATTCGTAAAAGATTTTTTTTCATATCGCTTAAGAACGGCTGCTTGTTTCTGAAAGCGATGTATAAGTTTAGTGCAAGAAAAACAACCAGGTAGAGGAGGATGTTGAATGCCGAAAATTTTGCGATGTGAAGCGTTGCGAAAAGAAACGTTGTATAGGACAGAAGAATTATTCCCAAAGTTTTTGAAAGCGTGTATCCGACCCCGAAAAATTTTTTAAAAACAAACCATGTTAAAGGGAAAAAAGTCACTCCAATGATAAAAAGATAACCCCACCACTTTAGAATGTTCGGAAGATCGTTAATAAACATACTGTTTTTCCAGTGTAATTGAATTGTTACATCTGGTATTGTATTTTATACTCAAAAAAATCGAGTTTGCATTAAGCAAACGAGAATTGTGAGTATATAATCTCTTGCGAGAGTAATAAACTCGAGCAAGAGGAGTATACAGAGAATATAAAATGCAAAAAAGAATCAGGATTGGTTTTGACCTTGACGGAGTGGTAATAGGTAAACCGTTTTTTGTTCCCCAAGTGCTTTTGGAAAAACTGGTCCGAAAAAGGATTGACCACGAACTTCTATATCGCTACCCCAAAAGCGAGATGGAAATAATGATTAGGATTGCGAGTCACCATCCACTAATGCGACCGCCAATAAGAGAAAATATTAGACTAATTGAGGAGCTTTACAAGAGCAACAAATACGAACTTTTTGTTGTTTCGTCGCGCTACCAATTTTTGAACAAGCGAACAAGAGAATGGTTTAGATTTTACAAAACGAGGAAGTTTTTTAAAAAAATTTTTATAAATTTGCATAACGAACAGCCGCACCTGTATAAAGAAAAAATGATTACAAGGTTGAAACTGGATGTTTTTATCGATGACGACAAACCGCTTCTGGATTATTTGAAGTCCAAAGTTAAAAACGTCGATTTGGTTTATGTTTCTGATCAACATCAGCATTTTTCAAACCGATGAAAATCTTAATTTCATTAAGTTATTACACGCCCAACATCAGCGGGTTAACAGTCTACGCCAAAAATCTTGCTGAAGAGCTGGTTAAAAAAGGACACCAAGTTACCGTTTTGGCCTCACGTTACAAAAATGAACTTCCGCGAACCGAGGCGATAAACGGAGTTTTTATTAAAAGGCTCTGGACACCGATTGTTTTCGGACGGGGACCAATCATGCCAACTTATCTTTTTGCAGCATTTTTGGAGAGCTTGAAAAACGACATCGTTAATATACACATACCACAGTTTGAAGGTTTTCTGCTCGCGTTGGTTGCAAAACTGCTCGGTAAAAAAGTTGTTGTGACACACCATTGCGATTTATCAAACTGGCCTGGTTTTATAAATCGAATTACGGAAGTGGCAACTTATTTCAGCCTTTTACTTATTGGTTACTTAGCCGACACAATTGTTGTCTATACGAAGGATTATGCGGATCATTCAAATTACCTGCTGCGTTTTGAAAATAAATTGCAGTTCGTCTTACCGCCAGTAAAATTTGAAACGTCTCCACAAAAATTGAAAGGAATTCCTTCCAGCATTAAATATAAAATCGGTTTTGCTGGGCGGATTGCCCGGGAGAAAGGAATCGAATATCTTTTTGGGGCAATACCGTCTCTTGAAAGAAAATTAGGAAATAATTTTAAAATCTTTTTAGCGGGGCCGGGAAAGGAAGTTGTTGGCGGGGGTTTTCAGAAAGATTTGGAAAAACTAATAAGTAAATTTCGGGGGAAAATTTCTTTTTTGGGAGCGCTTGATGCGAAACAGATGGCAATGTTTTACAAGTCGATAGATGTTTTAGTTCTCCCTTCTACGGAGAAGTTGGAATCATTTGGCTTTGTCCAAGTTGAGGCGATGCTTTCCGGCTGTCCTGTCGTTGCCTCGGATTTACCTGGAGTTAGAGTTCCGATAAGACTTGGTGGAATGGGTGAGATTACCCCGATAAAAGACTCGATAAAGCTTGCGGATGTAATTGTAGAAGTTATAAAAGGTAGCAACAAATATCAAGATTTTTACAAAAAGATAAATCGGATTTTTAATCCGGATGATACAATCGCCGCGTATGAAAAAATTTTTAAAAAGCTATCTTAACAATAGGCCATTTTTTTATGTTTTTATTCGTCCAAGAGAGCTAGGGTTGTTTGAAAAGCGTCTGCCGTTTAAAAAGCCGATTTTAGATTTTGGTTGTGGTGACGGATTTTTTGCAAAAGTTCTTTTTGGTAATTCAAGAATTGATGTGGGAATTGATGTTGATAAGACTGTTTTACATGAAGCGAAAGAATCGCGGGTTTATCGTCGGGTTTTGACGTATGACGGAGTAAGCATACCGTTTAATGGCGAAGAATTTTCCACAGTTTTTTCAAACTGTGTCATGGAACACGTTGATAACCTTAATCTGAGTTTAAATGAAATCAGTAGAGTGATGAAAAAAGGTGGAAAATTCTATGTGAGTGTAATGACCGATATGTGGGAGAGCTATCTTATTGGAGCAAAATTTCTTGGAAAAAGATACGCACAATGGTTGAAAAAAATCCAAAAACATCCAAATTTATTATCGGTAGATGGTTGGAAAAAAGCCTTCAAAGAAGCAGGTTTTGAGGTAGTTGAGCAGATTGGTTATCTGGGAAAAAATGATTCGCACTTACTTGAGTTGTCACACTATTTATCTGTTGATTCGTTAATTAGCAAGAGGCTGTTTGACAGATGGGTTTTATTTCCGGGCGGGTTTTCACTGCTGGAAAAGTATCTTTTGAGATTTTGCAAAAAAGCAGTTACGGATCAAGATAATTCTGCGGCGGTTTTTTTTACTCTTCGAAAGATTTAGATACTTTTTTAAAAATCAGAATTTTAGGATGGTCATAAACAGTAAACGCTTCCTCAGACGGTTGGTCGGGGATGGAAATATTTAATACTGGTATTGTGGGGTAGGAGGTGATTTCTGCAACTTTTTCAAATTCAAGTTTGCCTGAGAAAAGATCGTCATAGAATTTTGCCATAAATGGATACTTTTCAGGCAACTTAGGAATTGAGTCCCAAGCCCGATTTGAGGAAAGAACAAGATAGTCAATTTGTTTTAATCCATTTACGAAATCAGAAATTTTTTGTTGGCTGTCGACTGCAAATGGCTGCATTGTTACAGTCTGATATTGTTGTGGTTTTTTTGTTTGGTCTAAGGGCAGTGGCAGGCAGTCATCCCAAAGGTCGCAGGAAAGCACTGTACCTGCAGGAATGTTTTGATAAATCCACTCGGATGCCGAAATGCGGGAGTGAGATCGGGTGTAGATTGATAAAAACGACAAAGGCCAGATTAACAAAAGTAAAAAGTATGTCGTAAAAAGTAGGATGTGATTTTTAAATACAGGAAATATTTTTTCCACGGAGAATTTAGCTACGAAAATTGCCATGAATGGATAAATTGGTAAAAAATAACGCATGCTTGGAGTAAATTGAAAACCTTGAGATACAAGAAGGAAAAGTATCCAGATCAGGATTAAAGTGCGGCCAAAGTCGTTTGTTGTTAGGCCGTTTAAAATGTTACGAATGTTTTCAACCGGCTTGAGTTTGTAGAAAGATTTGAGTCGATAAATTTCAGACGCAATTGAAACTATAAATAAAATCCCCAGCGGTAAACCAAGCCCCCAGATGACGATGTTTTTTAATGGGAACAGCAAAGGAGTTGTTTTCAGCCACTGGATTGCTGGGGGATAAAAAGAATTATCCGATGCAATACTTTGTAATTCTTTGATATTTTGAACAAATTGCGGACTGACTTTGGGTGGAAAAAGATTGCCGGTGAATGTGTGTGGATCGAGGATGCGAAATGAGATGATGATTGAGAATACGGCAAGTAAAAAATACCCGCAAACACGAACCAGTCTTTTGGTTTTCAGGTAGAACAACAAAAAGCCTAAACAAATTATTGGGAAAAAGTAGAGTGCCGAAATTTTGCATGCGAGTGCTGCTCCGAATGACAATCCCAGTAAAATTACATTCACCCACCTATTTTTACTGGTTAATCTGATTAGAAAATAAAAAGACAAAATTAAAAAAAAGTTCAAGAATGTATCAACAGCAAAAAAGTGTGAAAGCTGGATTGGTAAAACTGATATTGAATAAACAAAAGATGAAAGTAAGCTAAGAGCTTTGTTGTTAAAAATGGCAGTTGTGATAAGACAAATTAAAATTACAACTGTCGTGTCAAGAATGGCAGATATCAATCTTCCTGTAAGGGTTATATTGTTATATTGATAATTTCCGAAAAGTTTATAAGCCGAAAAGTATTTCACCGAAGTTGTTGGGAGCGTTCCGTAAACAAAAAACCCGGCATCAATATTGTACGGATTTAATTTTGAAATGGACGGACTTAAGTACTCGGCGAGCGTCTTGGGCCAAAGCATTTTTTCTGTGGTCATCGTTAAAAATCTTTCGTCCGGATGGAGGTGTTGATTTTGATCCCAATTAATGCCATACACGCGTAGGGTGAAGGCAAAAAGTAAGATTCCTAAAAATAGAAATTTATTCAAACTTTGCGAAAACTCAGTGCTCTTGGCCATGTTCTGAAGCGAAGCGGTGAACAAACCTACCTTGCCGGCTGGCAGGCTCTTTGCAGAAAACCGAGGGTTCTTAACCCTCGGTTGTTTATTGTCTAAGGATTTGGTCATAATGGTTGATTGAAAATCCCTTAGTTTTTTTAAAGATTTTTAAAACCGGATGATCGAATACAGTCCATGTTTCTTCGGACTTTTCATCATTAATTGTATATTTAAATTTACCAACAGTTAATTGCGGAAATGATTCGAAACTTTGTATTTCCGTAAAACCAAGCTGTCCGGAAAAAAGACTTTTGTAGAAGTTAACGGCCACAGGGTATTCATTTTTATTTTTGTGGTTAAGGTAAATTCTTCTGCTTTGAATGATGAAGTAGTCGCTTTTAGAAATACTTTCTAATAGCTTTTCATATAATTGTGGCCTGGTGTCCACATTGTAAAAATCGAAGGGGATAATATTGTATTGTCCCTTGAGGGGAACCTCCAATGTGTTACCAGTTTCTGTGAGGATGTAACTATTTTTCTCCAAGTGTGTTGCTGCCCAGTTGGTTGCCTGAATCCTAACGTCGCTGCGCTGGTAGATTGTAAAATACATTGAACCTGAAATAATTGTTGCCCCAACTAATACAAAGACAAGAGCTGCAGATACAATTTTTCTGACAGGGTTTTTAATTTTTTCTGTGACGTAGTCGATTAATAAAAACGCGAAAATTATCACAAATGGGATTGTCGGATGAATAAAGCGCGTCCATTTCGTGAAGAGGAGACCATTGAAAAGAAAATAAGAAAAAAAAACGCCAGCGAGAATTAGGTATTTAATTCTTTTTGCGCCAGTGTTTTTAATTACCTTTATTGCGGTGATTATCGCTCCAAAAATAGAAAAGCCTAAGCACACTACTCCGACCGTGTAGGGGTAGATTTTAGTTATCTGAAAAAGAAAAGGGATCGAGCCTTCGAATGCTCTGGTATAAAACACTTTTGTTGCCCCCGTAGCGAGTGAACTTTCGTATCTTGTTGTACTTCTAAAGTCCGTGTAGTCAAGGATACTGTATGGAAAAACGCTGAAAAAAAGTACAAAAGCGGTTGTGAGGAAAAGTAGTACGCGTTGCAACCGGGAAAAAATAATTTCCTTTTTTAATTTGTAAAAAAAGATTGTAGTCAGAAAAAACGGCAACACCGCAAAAGCTGAAATTTTTGTTCCTCCCGCAAGCCCCAATGACAACGCGGACAAGATCAGATTGATTAATTTTTGTTTTTCAAAATAGACAATAAAAAAGTAGGTTGAAAGGGTAATCCAAAAAGTGATAAACGTTTCTGGAGTTAGATAGTGGGCTTGTTGAATCATTCCGGGAACAAATGCAGATACAAGAACTACAAAAACCGGTAGATATTTGTTTTTTGGAAAATTTTTTTTAGAGATTGCGAAGATGATGATTAGTGTCAATGTTGAAAAAAGTGCGGAGAGGCTCCTTCCGATAATAAAAATATTTGGAGTGGCTAGAAAATGGGAGAGAATTTGGTATGCGAAGTAGATTAGGTATACAGTGAGTGATCCGTACGAAAAAAGCTGTGGGTTTGAAAAAAGACCATTGCTAATTAGATGGTGTACAGCACCGACGATGTGGTACTCGTCGGGATGAAAATAGTAACCCTCTCCCCAATCGAGTTTGTAAAAGCGAAGATACGATCCGATAATTAATGACAAAACTAAAACCAACAGAGTCCACTTTTTAGTTCCCATTAGGCTAAATTATAGCAGTAATCGTTAAAAAACCAGGATGGGGATAATCAGGACGATTCCAAGCGCCAGGACAAAAATTGTCGGAAATGAATTTCCCGAAACGGGTAGAGGGACTGGTGTACTAGTTGGTGTTACCGCACGTGTTGGCGATACTAATGGTTGAGTGGGATTTGCCGTACTTAAGGGTTTAGGTGTTACGGTTGCTGTTGGAATATTGGTTGGTAGAGGGCTGGCGGTTACCGTCAGTTCGGGTGTTACTGTCATTAAAATACTCGGGCTTGGTTGGACAGTTTCAATGGCGGTAGTTGGGGGAAGTTGAGAAATGTTTTCACCCACCTCGACGGTTTCATCCAGGAAGATTTTGTACAATGAATATCCGCCGACGCCGACTAAAATCAAAAGCGCAAAGATTAAAAGTATTCGACTTGCACCCGGAGTAGAATTTTTGTTTGCTGATTCATTCATTTGATAAAACCGACCCCCTTTCTTTAAAGATGTTTTTTATTGGAAAGGGATAGTCGTAGTTTGAAAAAGTTGCACCGTAAACGCTCGGCGTAGGTATTTCGATGTTAGTTATTGGAGCCGACGAGTTTCTTGCATCAAGGTTGCTACCTAGAATAATTGGCGGAAGTGGTCGTGCGTTTTGAGTATACGATGAAACAGAAGAGATGAGGTTCCCGTACTGAACAAGAAATTGGATGGTTGTTTTGTGTTCGTCGATTATTGAGTATGATGCTAAATCTGTTGTTCTTGCGTTTGAAATATTTAGAATAAAATCCCCGTTTTCTGAGGTTTTTGTCGAGATAATACTATTATTTCCGCTTTGCACATAAACAATGGCGCCACCTTGCTCTTGACCTGATTTTGAATATACCTTTCCATAGACGATTTCTCCTTCGTTCTTTGGGCTAATCTTTTTCCCGGTCTTGATTATTTTAGGGTTGTCGGTAAAATAATCGGTTCCATCGATATTTATAACCAAGTAATAGTCTTTTTCCGCTGACAGGTTTTCGATATTGAAGTAGTGCGTACCCGTTTTTATGTCTTGTTTATCGACCGCGACAGGTTTTAAAAAGTACTGATCCTCGGCAATTCTAATTGACGATCGGCAATCAGTCGATGTGACAAAACTTAAAGTAAAGCTGTTATCTTCAATATTGGAGAAGATAATGTTTTTTGGAGTTGTGTCCGCTTTGGCCCCCAGTTTGAAAATTTGTTTTGCGTTTAACATGATAACTCCAGACGCAACTCCGATTAACAGGATAAAAATACCCACAAGCGTTGGTATTTTTTGGTATCTGGGTGGTTTCATAAACGTTTACTGATTAACTTCACTACTTTCTGTTGCGACTTCAGCGTTATTTTCGTCATTTAACGGAGGAGAAATTTGTGGTGACGATTGGTCAAAGAATGTGGCACTTTCAATTTCCTGAAGAAGGTTTGTGTCGAGGTTGGGGTCAATGGGTTCGAGAATTTTCGAATCAATATTCAAAACAGGGGCCTTTTTAAGCGATCGGTAAACATCAAAAAATATCCATAAGAAAACGGTTATGGTTGTATATATTGCAAGATTGACTAGCGCTGGTGTTTTTTGCTTTCTCATTGTTGTAATGAATATGGTGTAGACAAGTTTTCAAACGTCATAAATAAAGAGTTACCGTCCGGACTTTGATTTGAAGTGATGGTTAGGTTGTCAAAATTGATTGGTCTACGCATTGTCTCAAGGTGCTCTGCGAATTTTATTAAATCGAAGTAGTTACCCGTAACACCTAGATTGAAGTTCAAACCATTGTCGTTGGGATCTGATCCTTGACCCAGAACAAGTGTGTCCTCAATTGTTAAATTGTTTATCAAAACACCATCTTTTTTGGTTAGCTCTTCAATTTGTAATGCCAGATTATCTGGTTTTGGTGATTTAGGAACCGCTTCATCAATCAGATTGATTTTGTCTTCCTCCCGATTGTAAAGATCTTTCGCGACCAATAAGTCGGAAACTTTATCATTCATGACGGTCAGAGTACTTTCTTTGGCCTTGATTTCTTGGAGTAGCCTTCCGATTGTAATCAACGTCGGCCTGATTGCAAAAATTCCGAAAAGCGAGACGGTAATTAGAGTTAAGAAAATCTCCAAGTACGCCCTAAGCGCGGGCTTTTCGCTATAATCATGGATGGTTTTCTGAACAATATATTTGCTTCTCAAGTACCTGTCCCGAAATGTCGTGCTCATATTTCTGTTTTTACATCAGCTGTCAAAGCAAAATTTAGACTCGAGTTTTCTTTGTTGATGCTGATGTTGCTTAATCTTATATTTTCAAATTTATTGCTTGCCTTCAAGTTAACGTAGTATTGCTGAATCTGAATTTCGCTGACGGCGGTTGCGTTAATTGAGATTTGGTCAAGGCCGGCATTGATTTCTTGGAAGCTGACGCCTTGGGGTTTGTAAGAAACGACAGTCTTTAGGCTTGAATTTATTTTGTCTTTATTTTGGATGTAGGAATCGAAAATTTGAAGTCGGTTCTGTACATCTTTAAAATTTTCTTCGAAAGGTTCTAGTGAGACGATGGTGTTTTTTACCTCATTTACTTGTTCCGTAAGGTCGGTGTTTTTTGCATCAAGCCAGAAACGGGAGATAAAAGCCCCGATTACGACCAGTTCTGTGATAATTAAAATTACTCTGAAGGTTGACAATGTCCACAAAAGAATTCTCCCCGAGGTGGTTGAAGCGAAGCCTTCCTCGGGAACAAGGTTGATCAGTTTTGATTTACTCTTTTTTTTTGCAGCAGGCATGAAAAGAATAGCGAAAGGTGAAAGGAATAAGAATCTTTTCTTTTCGCCTTTTTACTCTGATTTTCAATATAACACAAAGGGGTCCCTTTAAGAAGATTACTTTTTCGTTTTTTTAGAAGCTTTTACCGCCTTTTGCTTTCTCTCTTTTGGCAGATGTCTTGCTAACGAGCTTTTAATGCGAGAAGCTTTATTTTTATGAATGAGGTGCTTTTTTCTGGCTTTGTCGACAAGCGAAATCGCATCAATAACTTTCGTTTTAGTTTTAGACTTTTTTGCAACACGAATAGCAATTTCCAACCTCGCTTTCATCAGTTTGTTAACCTCAAGTTTTTTTTTGGAACTTCTAAGAGCTCTTTTTGCAGTTTTTGTAACGGGCATAATTTATTATGTTTGGAAGTAGCCAACGGACAACTAAAGTTAGTTACCAGTTGTCAATTACGCTACACTAATCGCTAACTCGTGAGTATAATCTAATCGAGCGCTAATATCAATTATGGTTTTACTGCAAAGTGGGTGTTTGGTCTGTTAAACGAATTTGTTTTAGGTCAACTGAAGTTATGTTTAAAAAAATAATCGAGAAAGGTAGAAAAATTATTCTCGAACCACAAGGTTCGGTTCTTTCAGCCGCGACGTTAATTATGTTTATGATTATCGCTTCGAGGGTGCTGGGCTTGGTTCGGCAAAGGACATTGGCTCATTTTTTTACACCTGACGACCTTTCGCTGTTTTTTGCCGCTTTCCGTCTTCCCGATTTGATCTTTGAAGTGTTGGTGTTTGGGACCTTTTCTTCTGCGTTTATCCCTGTCTTTTCAAAGTCGATAAAAAAAGGTAATGGACATGCCTGGGGAATTGCGTCGTCGGTTTTGAATATCGGGATACTTGCATTTGCCGTCTTCGCTATATTTATGAGTATCTTCGCGAAGGAAATATATGGAGTATTTGCGCCTGGTTATTCCCTGGCCGATAGGGAAAAGATTGCCGGTATTGCACGTTGGCTGTTTGCCGCCCAAGGTTTTTTTGTCATGAGTTACGTGTTAACTGGTGTCTTGGAATCGTTGCGAAGATTTTTAATTCCTTCCTTAGCCCCCCTTTTTTATAACCTCGGAATAATTATCGGAACGGTCGTTTTTTCCAAAGACATGCAACTAATGGGGCCGACATTGGGAGTTATTATCGGCGCATCATCACATTTTTTAATACAACTTCCGGTTGCGATTAAATCAGGGTTTAGATTCAAACCACGCATCAAGATCGACGAGGATGTAAGAACGATAGGGAAGCTTGCACTCCCACGGCTTTTGGAGGTTGGTTTTTTGCAAATTTCCAAAGTTGTGGAGCTTTTCTTTTCTTCGTTTTTAAGTAAAGCGTCGTACGCGTACTACACTTTCGGAAACACGCTTCAGCTTCTTCCGGTGGGACTTTTTGGAACATCAATTGCAAAAGCGGCGCTTCCGACTTTGTCACGGGACGTCGACGATCGGGAGAAATTTAATAAAACACTTCTTTCCTCGCTGAACCAATTGATATTTTTAGCCCTTCCAGCATCCGTCTTTCTGATTATTCTCCGTGTTCCGGTGGTTAGGCTTGTCTACGGAACGGAGATTTTCTCATGGGCCGCAACGATACAAACCGGGTATGTACTTTCTACATTTGCATCCGGTGTAGTTTTTCAGGCGGCCATCTCGCTTTTATCGAGGGCTTTTTATGCCCAAAACGACACTAAGACGCCAGTTTCTATTTCGATATTAACAATCATCGCTGTTGTTGTCATGGATTTTGTCCTGATCAGAGTTTTGAAATTTGAAGTTTGGGGTCTTGCCTTGGCCTTTACTGTTGGAAGTGTTTTTCAATGCTCGGTCCTTTTTTGTCTTTTAAACAAAAGATATCTTAGATTGAAATATACTATTCTGCTTAAACCGTTTGTAAAATCTCTTGTAGCGGCCGTCTCTGCGGGTGCAGTAATGTTTTTAATCCTTAAATTTTTTGATCGAAGTGTTTGGGTTAAGCGGCTTTCTTTTCTTACCCAGATTGAAGCAACAAAAAACCTGCCTTTTGAAAAATTTGTTTTGGATACGCGATATACAAGTAACTTATTAATTCTTACATTTGTTGTTAGTGTAATCGGTCTTTTTACCTATTTTATTGTTGCCGCTATTTTAAAGTCTGAAGAACTGGGGGTGTTTTTAAATCTATTGAAACGTACCTTTATCAAAAGACAGTTTAGCTCCATTCCACAAAAGGAAACAGAGAATGTTATTCCAACTCCGGCTGAAACCACTGACTGATTATTTTTTAGGTTTTCACTAAATTTATACTTGTGTTGTGAGTTGATCGAAGTGTAGAAATGCTATTGACAAGCAATTAGCACTCGTGTTAGTATTCTGCTAACCTTTCGACTTCACTTGGTAGCAAGGATAAAATTGCTTGTAACAAGTGGGCGAAGCAACGAGAATATGACCGATTCATTATCTGCAAGACAAATTCAAATTTTAAAACTTCTCATCGATGAATATATCGAGACTGCTGAACCGGTTGGCTCGGAAACGTTGGACAAAAAGTTTAACCTTGGAATTTCACCTGCCACAATCAGAAATGAGATGGCTGAGCTTATTAAAAAGGGTTTCTTAAAGCAAATTCACACCTCATCCGGGAGGGTCCCCACGCCAAAGGCTATGAAACTTTATGTTGATCAACTAATGGTAGAAAAGCAGATGAGTTTGGCTGATGAGGTTAAAGCGAGGGAAGATGTGGACAAAGGAAAGGGAGATATTGACAGAATTATGGATGGGGCCACCCACGCGCTGGCGCAGCAAACGGGAAATCTTTCTGTTGCTGCCGTTGATACTTATGGCAAGATTTGGCATGCAGGGTACGCAAACATTTTTTCTAATCCGGAGTTTTCCGACATGCTGGTTTGCGAGAGTCTTTTCTCGATGATTGACCAAGTAGATAGGATTAACGATCTTTTATTTCATCGAATGGATCCCGCGTCGATTCTTGACGTGATGTTTGGCGAAGAGCTATCGTGGCCCAACCTCGGACCAGTTGGTATTGTCTCGACACATTTCAATATTTATGGAAGGAAGGGTGCATTGGGGGTTGTCGGACCTGCTAGATTGAGTTATTCTCGAGTTGTGCCTATTCTTAAATATTTTGGCAGTTTGATAGAAGAGGCAACTAGATAGCGATAAAATGGATAAGTCCAGTTTTAGGATTAAAAAACACACCAGTAATGACCCGTCCGGAGGAAGTAAAGTTAAAGAAGCGAAAAAAGGAAGTCAAAATCCGGAAGTCGAACTTTTAAAAAATCAGTTGGCAAGAGTTTTGGCAGATTATGATAATTTGCGCAAAAGAACAGACGCGGAAAAGGATTTGTGGATTAAGTTCTCGTCTCAAAGGATCTTGACCACAATGCTTCCGATATTAGATAATTTTGAGTCGGCGCAAAAACATCTGAACAATTCTGGATTGGCCATCGCAATTGGAGAGTTTAAAAGAGTTTTTACGGAAGAAGGTCTGGAAGAAATTGTTCCTGAGGTTGGCAATACTTTTGACAACAACGAGAATGAGGCAGTTGAGATAGTTGAGATAAGTGAACAAGACCAGGATGGAAAGATTGCTGAGGTTGTCTTATCAGGTTGGAAGTACAAAGGTGAAGACAGTTTGAACGAGGGAAAATTAATAATCAGACACGCAAAAGTAAAAGTTTATAAGGCAAAAAGATAATAAAAATATGGGAAAAATAGTTGGAATAGATTTAGGAACAACAAATTCGTGTGTAGCGGTGATAGAGGGTGGACGCCCGAAAGTCATACCGGCGGTTGATACTGGGAGAAACATCACCCCGTCCGTGGTTGAACCTGTCAAAAATCTAGTTGGCGATGTTGCAAAAAGACAAGTTATCTTAAATCCTAAAAATACAGTTTACTCGATAAAGAGGTTGATGGGACGAAGAGTTGACGATAAGGAAGTTGAAAGAACGAAAAAAATGGTGCCTTACACGATTGTTTCGGGGAAAGACGGCGGGGCAGACGTTGAAGTTGAAGGAAAGTCATATACACCTCAGGAGATTTCCGCAAGAATTTTAATGAAGCTGAAAAAAGATGCCGAAAGCTATCTTGGCGAGAGTGTGGATCAGGCAGTAATCACCGTCCCCGCATATTTTGATGATTCGCAGCGCCAGGCGACAAAACAGGCGGGTGAAATAGCAGGCTTTAAAGTTGAGCGAATTATCAACGAACCAACAGCCGCGGCTTTAGCATATGGCCTTGATAAGAAAAAATCAGAGAAGATTGCTGTTTATGATTTAGGTGGCGGAACCTTCGATATTTCAATTCTCGAACTTGGTGATGGTGTTTTTGAAGTCAAGGCGACCAATGGGGATACTCATTTAGGTGGAGATGATTTTGACGAACAGCTTGTAGACTACATCTGTGACGAATTTAAGAAAGATAATGCAATTGATTTGCGGGCAGATAAACAAGCACTTCAGAGAGTTAGAGATGCGGCGGAAAAAGCAAAAATTGAACTTTCCGCCAGTATGGAGGTCGAGATCAACCAACCCTATATTACTCAGAAGGACGGTCAGCCGGTCCATCTGACAATGAAGTTAACACGTAGCAAACTCGAGAGTTTGGTTGACGATCTGATTCAAAAAACGATCAAGCCTGTTGAGGAGTGTCTTAAGGATTCAAAGCTTGATGCGCATGATATTGACGAAGTGATTATGGTTGGTGGAATGACGAGAATGCCTAAGGTTGTTGAAGTAGTCAAAAATTTGTTTGGAAAGACGCCAAACCAGTCGGTAAATCCCGATGAGGTTGTTGCCGTCGGTGCTGCAATTCAAGCTGGAGTCTTGGGCGGTGAGGTCAAAGATATTTTGCTTTTGGATGTTACACCTCTAACTTTGGCAATAGAAACATTAGGTGGAGTTGCAACTCCGATGATTCCGAGAAACACTACAATTCCGACATCAAAAACAGAAGTCTTTTCTACGGCCGCTGACAATCAAACCCAAGTTGAAATAAATGTTACCCAGGGTGAGCGACCAATGAGCGCAGATAATAAAAATCTCGGCCGCTTTGTCCTCGATGGAATACCACCTTCCCCACGCGGTGTCCCGCAAATTGAGGTTGTCTTTGACCTTGATGCTAGCGGCATTTTGAAGGTTACTGCCAAAGATAAGGCAACCGGTAAGACACAAAATATCACTATCTCCGGAGCTGTGGGGCTTTCCGATGACGAAGTTAAAAGGATGCAAGAGGAGGCTGAGCATCACAAAGAGGAAGATCGAAAAAAGGCAGAGAAAATTACTGCGAGAAACCAAGCTGACTCAATGGTTAACGCAGCCGAGAAAGCTCTTAAAGATGCGGGAGATAAGGCTCCGGCGGATGTCAAAACGAAAGTTGAAGAGAAAATCAAAGCAGTTAAAGACGTCTTGGCCAAAGAAGATGCAAGTAAGGAAGAAGTCGAAGCTGCGTCGAAGGATTTATCTGACACTTTAAGTCAGATTGGTCAAGCAATGTACGGAAATCAAACTCAAAACTCAAAAGTCAAAAGTCAGAACGAAGCGGAGACGGACGAGAAGAAAACGGAAGGTGATGGGGAAGAGAAAAAATCTCCAAAAGGAAAAGGAGATAAAGTGGAAGAGGGGGAAGTTGTAGAATGACACTAGAAAATACTTTTGTGGGAACTCCAAAATCTGAGGTTTGTGCAGTTGATAATTAACAAGTCGTCTTTTTTAGGTCGGTTACCGAGTGGGTAGAAGGGAAAATTTCATACCATCAACTTTTACAAAAATACCCCAGTTATTTGTTAAAGTTGCATGAGCGTCTAGCAAGAAGAATATTAAAGATATTTGGTTAACCTCTTTAATTAAACCAGTATTGTATAAGTGAGACAGTGCTTGTGTAACAAGTAACATGTGTTAATTTTTATTTCCGAACGAAGGCTTACCAACGGCGAAGGGGATCTCTTCCCAATCGTGAATCTTTCTGATCTTTAAGTTTTTACTCCAAACCGAATCCAAAAGAGTTGTGTCAACCTTCATTTTTTTTGCTAAACCCTTTAAAGCCAATAAGTCTTTCGGAAAGCACTTTTGTCCGAAACCGCGAAGTGATGTAACATCCAGATGTGACGCTCCGATTCTTTTATCTGCAACAACCATTTTTTTAACTTCCTCATAATTGATATTTAATCTTTGGCAGATGTCATACATTTCATTGGCAAAGATAACTTTTGTTGCCAGGAAGCAATTTGCCATGTACTTGACCATTTCCGCACTTGTTGGATCTGTTTGGAAGATTGGAGTGTTTGGCATGATTGATTGATAAATCGAAGAAACTTTTCGGAAGACGAGTGAATTATCGGCCCCGATTATTATTCTATCGGAGTTTATGAAATCCTGTAAAAATGCGCGTTCTGTTAAAAATTCGGGATTGAAACAAAAAAGTGATTTTGGGTATTTCTTGATATAATTCTCTGTTGTTCCAGGTACGATTGTTGACTTGATAATAATTATCTTGTCGGTACTGTTTGTGAATTTAGTAATTTTTTTTATATTTCCATCGATTATTGAAAGGTCTATTCCCGACTCATCTTCTTTTATCGGTGTGGGTAGGCAGATAAAAATGTAATCGCTTTTTGTACACACTTCCGTTAAGGCCAGCGAATCTTTGAATTTGTCATACACGAAAATGTTGTCATTGGAAAATCCGTAAGCGACAGCTTGCCCAACCATTCCGTACCCGATTATTCCTATGCTGAGTTGTCTAGATACAACGTTTCTGGCCGCTGGGTTTTGTGATATGGGAATGATATTTCGGACACTTCCTTTGGTTTTGTGTAAGAACTCCTTCTTTTCGAGCGCCTTTACAAATTGGTGGACTGTTGTTGTGGTTGTTTTAAATTTTTTAGAAATTTCCTTTAGTGTTGGAGAATAACCTTTTTCGTCATAAAATTTTTTGATGAATTCATATATTTTCTTTTGTTTTGGTGTTAAATTTACTAACATAATACTAATGGAATATTAATAAAATATAAATATTTAACTAATAATTGTCAATAGGATTTTTGAAATGATTTTACTCACAGTGCTGGCGTTCGTTACGTTTTATCCATCATTTTGCCCGTTTTTTTATTGTCACTTTGCTTAAAACCACGGCATTTATGCCGTGGTTGTAGCAAATTTTTGCGATTAAAGCAGTTAAACGCAGGCGACAAAATATCACGGCTTTCAAGCCGTGGTGGTTTATGTTGGTTTGCAGGTATTACATTCTGATTTATATTAATACGCTGCGGGTGGTATCTGTGTTTAAGGATAACTTACGTTTAGCATTATTAACCGATGAGTGCTAAAATAGTGCTTTAAGAAAAGAGATAATTCGATTATCATTTATCCTATGGCAAACGGAAAATCTGACTACTACGACATTTTGGGAGTTACTAAAAGCGCTTCGGCCGATGAGCTAAAAAGAGCTTATCGTAAGCAAGCGCTTGAATGGCATCCTGATCGACACAAGGACGATAAAGAAGCTGCCGAGAAACGTTTTAAGGAAATAAATGAAGCTTATCAAGTTCTTTCTGATCCGCAAAAAAAGTCGGCATATGACCGTTTCGGACATCAGGCGTTTGAACCCGGTGGTGGTTTTGGAAGAGCTGGTGGTGGGAGTCCATTTGCTGGACAGGGTGGTCAGTGGGGTCCTTTTACATATACCTATTCAACCTCCGGTGGGGACGGATCGCCATTCGCCGGTTACGACTTTAGCGACCCGTTTGATATTTTTGAAAGCTTTTTTGGTGGTGGCAACCCTTTTAGACAAACTCGTAAACAAATTCAAAGATACAGTATCGCGATTGATTTTATGGAAGCTGTAAACGGAGTTGAAAAGGAAGTGACAGTCGAAGGAAAAAGACGGAAAATCAAGATTCCGGCAGGAGTCGATGAAGGACAAAGAATCAGGTTTGATGATTTTATACTCTCAATCAACATAAGACCGCATGAGCTTTTTGAAAGAGAAGCTTCCGATATTTACATCAAAATGGAGATTTCCTTCTCAACGGCCATTCTGGGGGGCACAATTGAGGTTCCAACTCTCGACGGGTCCGTCAAAATTAAGATCCGCCCAGGAACACAATCTGGTACGGTTGTCAGGCTGCGGGGCAAAGGTATTGCCTCAATCCAATCACGTGCGAAGGGTGACGAATATGTCCGTCTTCTGATTCAAACTCCAGACCACCTCACACGCGAACAAAGAGATTTGGTAAACGGGTTGAAGCGTGAAGGCCTTTGACTTATTTGCCCTTCTTTAGTAAACTACGAGTGGTCAAAGGTTTAGATTTGGTGGGAGCGATACCCACCGTTTTTTTTAATACAGAGTATAAGAGCGGGAGAGTAGAAGAGTGTAAGTAAGTTTTTTAAACTACTTAATTTCTTCTTTTTTACTCTTTCACCCTTTTACTCTTTTACTCTAATTATGCAGACACCAAGAACAGAATTTGCGCAAGCGATTAAAGCGATTGCAATGGAGAGGGGTTTAGACCCCGAAGTTATTTTGGATACTATAAAGCAGGCAATTATTGCTGCTTATAAAAAGGATGCCAAAGATCGTGGAGAGGATGCAGATATGTTTGACTTTGATGTAAATCTAAATCCCGTGAACGGAGAGGCAAAAATCTTTTCCTGGGATCACATTGAACCTGATGAAGATGGGAATGTTGACTTGAGTGGAGTTGAGAAAAAAGATGTTACACCTCCAGGTTTTGGAAGAATTGCTGCACAGACTGCAAAACAAGTTATACACCAAAAGATAAGAGAGGCGGAAAAAGGAGCGATTATGGGCGAATACACGGAAAGAGTTGGTTCAATAGTCAATGGAATGATACTTCGTTTTGAAGGCGCCGATGTCAGAGTTGATTTAGGAAAGACGGAAGGTATTATGCCGGTATCTGAACGTGTTCCAAATGAAAGGTTAGACCTAAGCCAAAGGATGACTTTTCTGCTGAAAGATATTGTTGAAACTCCAAGGGGTAAACAGATAATTTTGTCTCGGGCGGACCCTTCCTTTGTCCAGAAGTTATTTGAAAGGGAGGTCCCAGAAATTCCTTCAGGTAGCGTCATTGTCAAAGGTGTTGCACGAGAGCCGGGGATAAGAACTAAAATCGCCGTTGCTTCGGGTCAATCTGGTGTTGACCCCGTCGGTTCCTGTGTTGGCCACAGAGGAGTAAGAGTGCAGTCGGTTACAAACGAACTTGGTGGGGAGAGAGTTGATATTGTAATGTATAGCGATGATACGGCTGAATATATCAAAGCCGCCCTTTCACCAGCGGAAGGTTTAACGGTCAAGCTGAAGAAAAAGGAAAAAGCAGCAGTTGTTGAAGCAAAGGCAGATCAGCTTTCTTTAGCAATCGGGCGGGATGGTCAAAACGCAAGACTGGCCTCAAAACTTACTGATTGGAAGATTGACATTCAACAATCAGAGGAGAGTAAGAAAGTAGAAGCTGTCATAAAAGAAGCTGAAGTCAAAGAAGCTGGGACTGAAAAAGAAGAAAAAAAGTTGGAAGTAACTGAAAGTGATAAAGCTCAAGAAAAAATAAGTGATCAGGCGGATAAAACAGACGTTGAAAATGAGAAGGTAGCTCATTTAGAGGATTTACAGCCCATTGAAGAAAAGGCAGTAGTTGCGGAAGAGCTAAAACACGACGTTTCGTCTGAAAATCAGGAATCCGAAGACGAGATTGAAATAAATAAACAAGGTGCCGTGGAAGATACGACAGCAGCCAAATCTTGACCATGGGAAGGTTAATTTTTAGAAAGGACGTAAATTATGTTGGAACCAAGATCTCCGATTGTTACTATTTTGGGTCATGTAGACCATGGAAAGACAACTCTCTTAGACGCTCTTCGAAAGACTAATGTTGCAACAAGGGAAGCTGGTGGAATTACCCAAAGTATTGGCGCTTCAGTGGTAACGACCAAAGAGGGGAGAGGGATTACTTTTATCGACACACCGGGCCATGCTGCATTTAAACAAATGCGCTCGCGCGGTGCACAGGTATGTGACATCGCTGTATTAATCGTGGCTGCAGACGACGGGGTCAAACCGCAAACGAAAGAAGCTCTCGAAATTATTGTTGCTGAAAAACTGCCGTTATTGGTATGTGTTACAAAAACAGATCTTCCTAGTTCTGACCCAGACACAGTCATTACCCAGCTGGAGAAGGAGGGTATTTTATTTGAAGGCAGTGGCGGAAATACGCCACTTATCAAGGTCTCCGCAAAGAAAAACGAAGGCCTTGAACCATTGATGGAGATGATAGTTTTGCTTTCTGACATGGGCGAAATAAAGGCGGATTCTGAGGCAGATTTAGATGCTTTTGTTGTGGAAACCCGAAGAGATAAACGAGGAAGCATGGCCTCAGTGATCGTTAGAAATGGAAAATTAGAAGTTGGAGAAAAAATACTAATTGATGGTGAAGTCAGTAAAGTCAGGGGACTTTTCAATTCTTTCAATAGACCGATAAGAGAAGTACTTCCCGGTGAGCCGGCTTTGGTTTTAGGATTTGAAAAAATGCCCCCTATAGGAGCCAAGATTACTGGCTTAAAAGATGAATTGTTGGATAAACATAAAACGAGTTCCACTAAAGAGACAGCCACACCGACAGATGCAAATCTTGTCAAATTAAATATTGTTGTTAAGGCCCAAACTTCCGGCAGTCTTGAGGCACTTTTATCAAATCTTCCGTCACCCGTAGGTGTAATAGCTTCGGGAGTTGGTGATGTAATCGAAGCTGACGTTTTTGCTGCAAAATCAGCGTCTGATTGTCGAATTTTTGCGTTTGAAGTAAAAGTACCCACGAACATCGCCAGGCTTGCGGCAACTGAAGGAGTGGAAATAGAAGAATTTAATATTATTTACAAGTTTTTTGAGCGGATTGATGAAGTCCTAAAGCAGGGAATCGAGAAGGAAATGGGCAGGGCGGAAATTATCGCATCATTCCCCTATGAGAACCGCAAGGTTGCGGGCTGTAAAATGTTAAAAGGAAGAATCGGAAAAGAGGATAATTTGAAACTTGAAAGAAATGGCGAGACTTTAGCAAGTGCCAAAATTGCTTCGCTTCGCAAAGAAAAAAAAGATATTACCGAGGTTAAGCAAGGTGAGGAATTCGGTATAATACTCAAGCCTCAACTTGATTTCACTATAGGAGATATGTTAGTATCGGTAAGTTTGTAGCTAGATTAGTCTTTACAAAAAATATCGTGTTTTCCTCTGCCCAATAGTACGCAAAGTTTCCACTCAATCAAAATATTATAAGTTAACATAAGATATGGAAAATTCTTTTAAATCGGTTATTGAAAACGCAGGTTCAGTGCTTATTTTTCTTCCCAACAATCCTAATTTGGATCAGGTTGCATCTGCATTGGCTCTTTACATTTCTCTTGGAGATTCAAAACCAACACAGATCGTTTCAGTTTCTCCGATGACAGTTTCTTTTAATCGCCTGATTTCTGTCGATAAAATTTCCAACTCTGCGGGAAATAAGAATATGGTGATAGGGTTTGATAATTATGACGCCAACGGAATAGAAAGGGTTAGTTACGATATTGTCGAAAATAAATTCAAATTGACTGTTATTCCTAAATCCGGTGTAAATCCACCCCACGAAGGTCAAGTGAAAATCAGCTATGAGGGAGTGAATGCTGACACAGTAATACTTTTTGGAGGAGCAACTGATGCAGATTTTCCCCAGCTGTCGACTAAAGGACTTGAGCCAACAAAAATGTATCATATTGGAACTCAACCGTTGGTAATTGATCCGTCACGTGTCGTTTTCACTTTCGCACAACCGATGGCGTCCGCTTCTGAATTAACCTTCTTTTTAATGAATGAAGCTCAACTGCCCATCGACTCCGAAACAGCAACGAATCTTTTGATGGGTATTGAACATGCAACGAAAAATTATCGATCAGAAATGGTTACGGCTGATACGTTTGAGGTAACGGCGTCACTAATCAGAATGGGTGGAAGAAGACTGGCGGGAGAAGGTGTTGATAAAACAAAGTTTCCACAAGGGGCGATTCCTCAAGATACTCCTAATAAATATCTTGATGAATCTGTAGTCAAACCGCAGCGGGTTGAAGCGACTGATTTTGCTGATTTTACCCAAACTTCTGAAGTGGTAAAAAAAGAATCAATTCCTGTTCCAAAACCGGAAGAAAAAAAAGAAGAAGATGAGGCAGAAGTAGTTGAAAACCCTCCCGATGAATGGCTTCAACCGAAAGTCTACAGAGGAACTTCTTTGGGATGATTGAAATTGGGAGAATGAACGTAAGTTTATTTGAGTTAGGATATTAGTTGTGAAAGATGTTTTAATGTGTTATCATACCTTCCAAGTACAGCTAGGTTTATCTGTTTTTGGAAATTGCAGATTTACTTAAGCTAATACGGTTATGGCACTATCAAGCGACGAAAAACAGGGTATTATCAAAAGGTTTGCAAGAGAGAAAGGTGATACGGGTTCTCCTGAAGTACAGATTGCACTTCTAACGAACAAAATTAATCGACTTGCAGATCATTTAAAGGAACATAAGAAAGACAATCATTCACGGCGCGGGCTTTTGTCGATGGTTGCGAAAAGAAGAAGACTTTTAAATTATTTGAAGAAACACAGTGAAGATAGGTATAAAGACCTCATTGGTCAACTGAAATTGGAAAAGTAAAAAAACAATACGCTTTAGGCAAAAAGCTTTTAGCTTCATTAATGAAAAAAATTGAACATAGTTTTGAAGTATCTGGGAGAAAGTTCACCCTGACCACAGGAAACATTGCAGAGCAAGCAACGGCAGCCGTTATGGCTTCTTGCGGTGAAACGGTTGTTTTGGCAACTGTCGTTTCCGCTCCAATGAAACAACATCTGGATTATTTTCCCCTCTTCGTTGACTATCAAGAAAGGCTCTATGCTGGTGGAAGAATAAAGGGAAGCCGTTGGGTCAAAAGAGAGGGAAGACCATCTGATGATGAGATTCTCACAAGTCGTTTGATAGACCGATCAATTCGACCTCTTTTTCCCAAGGAATATACTGGTCACGAAGTTCAGCTGGTTATTACGTTACTATCCGTCGATTTAGAAAATTCTGTTGATATCACTGCAGCAATTGCTGCATCATCTGTTTTAGCAATTTCATCAATTCCGTGGATGGGTCCGGTTGGAGTGGTGAAGATTGGAAGGGTTGACGGAAAGCTTGTTGTTGACCCTATTATGTCTGATTTGGAAAAATCAGATCTGGATTTAGTTGTCTCGGCGACTGAAAAGGCAGTTGTTATGGTTGAAGCCGGTGGTAAAGAAATTCCCGAAGGCGAGATGGTAGAGGCACTAAATCTAGCACACGGTGAGTGTAAACAAATTGTCATGCAAATAAATAAATTTGTTGGAAAGGTAGGAACCAAGAAGGAAGTTTTTGAAAAAGAAAAGATTGATGAAGGATTAGTCAAGAAGGTTAAAAAACTTGCAGAGGGGCAGATTAAAGATCTGGTATCAAAAATGGCTACGAAAGAGGCGGGATACGAAATTTTTAATGAAGTTAAAAACGCTATTGTAGACAACTTTGAAGATGCTACCGAAAAGGAAACTGCAGCAGCTGTTTTTGAAAATCTCTTTAAAGCAGAAGTAAGAAAATTGATTCTTTCTGGTAAAAGGGCAGATGGTAGAAAACATAACGAACTTCGTGCTCTTTCAGCGGAAGTATCGGTTCTTCCTAGAACGCACGGTTCCGCGATTTTTCAACGTGGACAAACGCAAGCTCTTTCAATTGCCACTTTAGGTGAACCTTCACTCGGGCAGACAATTGAGACTGCCGAAGGTGAAGAAACAAAACGTTACATGCACCATTACTCCATGCCACCATATTCTACTGGGGAGACGGGAAGAATTGGAAGCCCCTCACGCAGAGAAATTGGCCACGGAGCTTTGGCGGAACGCGCACTTCTCCCAGTTATTCCATCAGAGGATAAGTTTCCTTATGCGATAAGAGTTGTAACAGAAGTTCTATCATCAAATGGATCAACGTCTATGGCATCAACTTGCGGATCGACCCTTTCTTTAATGGATGCGGGGGTTCCAATTAAAGCTCCAGTTGCAGGAATTGCAATGGGGGTTATTGTCGAGTCAGAGAAAGAATTTGCAATTTTGACGGACATTGTCGGTATTGAGGATGGTAATGGCGACATGGACTTTAAAGTTGCGGGAACAGAAAAAGGCATTACCGCCCTTCAACTTGATGTTAAAACCTTAAGCTTGACTGTAAATATTTTAGAAACTGCTTTTAAGCAAGCACGCGAAGCGAGAATGACAATTTTGGAGGTTATGAAAAAAGCCATTTCGGCTCCGAGATCGAGTGTTTCGAAATACGCCCCGAAGATCAAAATCATTAAGATTGAGCAATCAAAAATTGGAGAGCTTATTGGTCCTGGAGGAAAGATAATTAAAGGAATTATTTCTCGAACCGGAGCGCAAGTCGACGTTGATGATGACGGTAACATTTTCATATCGGCTATAAATTCTGAGGATGTCGAAAAGGCAGTCAGCGAAATTGAAAGCATGTTCCGTGAGCTGGTTGCTGGGGAAATTTACGATGGAGTCGTAAGGCGAATCCAGCCGTTTGGTGCTTTTATTGAGATCCTACCTGGTAAAGAAGGTATGGTCCACGTTTCTGATATGAGTGATGATTTTGTTGGAAACCCTTCGGATGTTGTAAAAATAGGACAGGATGTCAAAGTCAGAGTCAAAGAAGTTGATGAACTGGGAAGAATCAATCTATCAATGCTTCTTGATCACGACAAGCCTAAAAATACTGGCGGTGGAAGGACGGGGGGGTCAAGAGGTGGAAACTATTCTGGAGGATATAAAAAACCTTTCGATCGTGGTGATAGAAGAGGTGGAAACAGATTTTCTAGATCGTCCGGAGGCGGTGGTGGGCCCCATTTCCCAACTAGCAGACTGTTAGATCAAGTTAAAGGCAAGTACGAAAGGTAATTTGTTCTTCCGGTTAGCCTCCAACAAGGTTTTAATATATGACTATTTCGTGTATTATAAATCAGTATGGCTCAGTATGAATCTTCTGAAGAACAACTGAAACTCTTAAAGCAAAAACTAGAAAACGCTCAAATTCCAGAGGGTCTCAAAGAGAGAATTCTTGTAAGGCTGGAACAGTTGAAAAATCTTGTAGCCTCGTCGTCTTTTTTGCCGGAACTTGACCGTATTTCAAAGTATCTAGAGTGGATAACTGCACTGCCGTGGTATGAAAGGACTCAAGATAACCTTGATCTTGAGCATGCGAAGAGTATCTTAGACAAGAATCATTTCGGTCTTGGGGAAATTAAAGATCGGATTTTAGAATACATTTCTGTGATGAAACTTAAGCAAGAAAAAGGCGAAGCAAAAGAAATGATGAGAGCACCCGCCCTTTGTTTTGTTGGTTTGGTTGGTACTGGAAAAACAACGATCGCCATCTCAATTGCCGAAGCTCTGAACCGTAAATTTGTCAGGATACCGTTTGGTGGTATGGAAAGCCCCTTTGATTTGAGAGGACAGTCGAGAGTTCAAGCTGAAGCCGAACCTGGTAAAATCATAAAAGCTCTTAGAGCAGCGAAAGCTAAAAATCCGGTCGTACTCCTAGACGAAGTCGACAGGGTCACTGAAGCTGGTAGAGCGTCAATTATGGGTGTGTTAGTCGAGCTTCTGGATCCCGAGCAAAACCACGCGTTCACTGATCATTACGTTGATTTCCCTTTTGACCTTTCTGAAGTCTTATTTGTAGCTACAGCGAATAATACCCATCATATTGCAACTGCTGTACTTGACAGGTTGGAACCAATTTCCATGCCTTCGTATTCTGACCGGGAGAAAATTACAATTGGCCGAGATTACATGTTGCCTAAAATTTTGAATGAATCAGGAATACCGGAAGGTGGAATTAGTATTTCCGAGGATGTTTGGCCACAAATCGTCAGACCATTGGGTTTTGATGCTGGTACTAGAACCTTGGAACGTACGATTAAAGGTATTGTACGAAAGATTGCGAGACTGATGGTTGAGGGAAAAAACCAGAAATTCGATCTAAGCCCCGAAAATATTAAAGAATACTTGCCCAGGTGATGTCTATTCAAACTTCGCGAAAACCGTGGTCTCAGTCCACGGATGAAGCGAAGCAGCGAATAAACTTGTTGAGCCTGAGGGGCGAGAATACCAAGGGCTTTTAGCCCTCGGTAGTTTATTGAGTAGTTGGAGTATTAAGTTACAAATTCGAGTCCTTATGGATAAACAAAAACTTCTAGATGAACTGAAAGCAAAAATGGAAAAGGATGATACCCTTCCTTTACGTGAGGGGGCAACGCAGCTTGTCTTTGGTGATGGAAATCCAGATTCGGAGCTACTTTTTATCGGTGAAGGCCCTGGATACTGGGAAGATGTCAAGGGGATTCCTTTTGTTGGGAATGCTGGAGCGTTTCTCAACCAACTTCTCACTAGGATTGGTCTTCAGAGAAAAGACATTTTTATCACCAATGTTGTTCATTTCCGTCCTCCGGAAAATAGAGACCCAACCGATTTTGAAATAAAAGCTTTCCAAAGATATTTAGACGAAATGATTGATATTATCGATCCGAAAGTAATTGTAACTTTAGGGAGATTTTCGATGGCGAAGTTCATTCCGGGTGTTTTTATTTCCAGTGTGCACGGAAAGGAAAGAGTGGTTGACTGGAAAGGTAAAAGTAAGATTGTCGTGCCAATGTATCATCCTGCAGCGGCACTGCGCAGTGGCGAAGTTAAATTGAAGTTTACGATGGATTTTGAAAAATTACCTGCTATATTAGAAAAGGCCGATAGTAGTAATATCGAAGTTGAAACCGACAAAACTAAAGTTAAGGATGAGATTGAACAAATGCATCTAATTTGAAAGTTTTTTCTATTGTTTTAGTAAAAATATGTCATTAAAGTTTATTGCTTTGTCTGGAACAGTGAGCGTCACGGAAAACCTCTATGTTTATGAATCGGAGGGAAAGATGGTTGTTGTCGACTGCGGGGTTGGTTTTCCTGATCTTGAAATGCCGGGTGTTGATCTGGTGATACCCGACTTTTCTTACATCGTTAAAAATAAGGAGAAACTTGTAGGGGTTGTTGTTTCCCAGGGGCATGAGGATCATATTGGAGCTTTGCCCTTTTTGCTAAGAAGTGTTTCCGTTCCTGTTTGGGCGGCACCGCTTGTGGCTGAATTTCTGAAAGATAAATTCAATGAATATGGTGTAGAAGGTGTAAAGATTAATACTTTTGATCCCGACAGTAGTCAGTTTGAAGTTGGAGCTTTTGTTTTTCATCCTTTTAGGATTACACATTCTGTCCCCGATTCGTGCGGTTTTGCAATCGACACACCTGAAGGGAGATTTTTCCATGTTCCTGAGCATAAAATGGATGAAAATCCGGTTGGCGGAAGGGGAATTGATGCGGCTAAGATTAAACAGCTTGCAGATCGCGAGGTATTGTGTTTGGCGTCGGACTGTTTGGGGGCAAATAAACCTGGGTATACTAAAGGAGAGCTTTATCTTGAAGACAACATCTATAACGTTGCTAAGGAGGCTAAAGAAGCGCTTCTAATGACCGCGATTTCGTCAAACATTGGGAGATTTCAGCAAATGGTAAATGTTTCCTCGCGCCTGGGGAGAAAAGTAGTTTTTGTCGGCAGGTCGATTCAGAAGAAGGTCGAGTCAGCGCATTTACTGGGATATATTCAGTATGATAAGAATCTTGTAATAAGTATTGACGAATCTTATGACTACCAAAGAAATAAAATTACCTACATTGTTTCAGGTTGTTATGGGCAAGTAGGAAGTTCGCTTTACAGAATTGCAGAAGGTAAACATGAGAAGTTAGAAGTTGCCCAGGGTGACATGTTGATTTTTTCGGCAGATCCGGCTCCTCCTTATTCAAAAGAAAGCGAGGATTATGTGATTGATAAACTGATTGATAAAGGAGTAGACGTACATTATTACGATTTGAACGAAGATTTGTATGTGTCAGGACATGGTAGTCAGGAAGATATTGTTGCCATGTTTAACTTAGTGAAACCGAAGTATTTTATTCCGATTGGCGGGTCGATTCGTTTTATGCATGCTTATAAGAAATTAGTTGCCAGAACCAGTGGGGATGATAGTAAGGTTTTTATCTTAAAACCGGGAGACAATGTAAATTTTCAGAATGGCTCAGCAAGGCAGGGAGATAGAATTGGCACAAAAGAAGTGCTGGTTCATGGACTGGGAATTGGCGATATTGGTAAAGTAGTACTTGGCGACCGTACAATTTTGGGCAGCGAGGGTTTTGCTGCAGTTTTAATTAAAATTGGCAGCGATCATAAATTAAAAGGAGAACCCGAAATTATCAGTAGGGGCTTTGTTTTTGAGAAGATAGAACAGCCGCTTTTAGAGAATGCGAAAAGAAGATTAAGTCGTCAGATTGAAAAAAACGGCAAAGTTGATAAAAAAGTAGCGCAAAAAGTTGCCAAAGATTATTTGGAGAAATTCTTCTTTCAAAAAACGGGGCGTCGCCCGATGATTCTTCCCCTAATCGTCGAGGTTTAAAAATTATTTAGTTGTTTGGAAATGAAGCGGTTGTGAGTTACTGAGCAGTGTTCTCGCCTTCAGATGCATTTTATATTAATATGATAGTAGATAAATATAAACCATGGAACCTTTATCAGAAACTTCACAAGTACAGCCGGGTTTAAATGTATCAGGACAGAAAAGGGAAAATGGAGCTGAAAGAAGACAAGAGGAGGAGCGTTTTAATAATTTAAAAAAAGAAGCGGTAGACAAAATAAAAAGCGGAGAAGATGCAGTGGGGAAGAAATTGTACGATGCATACCTGGGTTCTCTGAAAGACCCCAATGTTGGTGACATCTCGATTTTATATATAAATGCAGGAAATTCTGTTGAAAATATAAACAATCCTTCAGAGGCAAACAAAGCTGTTGTATCAATGGATGTTTTATATAAGCGATTGGGGATGAAAAGATATGAAATTGAACCGAAAGAAATTTCATCCGGAAATTCTTCTGAAGAAAGACAACATTTGTTAAGAGAAAAAATTACTCAGGATTATTCAGGACTTGCCGAAAAACTCGCCGATAAATTTATCGATAGTTACGTGGGATCTTTGGTTGAGCTTCATGGTGCGAAAGAGGATTTAGGTAAAAAGACGAATCGAGAGGAACTTTCGCGAGCCGAAATCAGAAATGCTTCGTATAAGGTTGAGGGACTATCTAAAAAACTGCTTCATGTTGTTGAGAGAGGCTCCGCGTCAATTGGTAGAGAAGATTTAGGTGAGCAATTAAGAGAAGATATTCAATTTAAAGAAAATGTTACAGAGTCAGTTAATCTCAGGAAATTTAACCAGCTTAGTGAAGACGAACAAGCAGGTTTGATCAATGCAAGTGCTGATAGATACAAAGATGGATTTTCTGATGATCAAGATAAAAAAGATTTGATGGGTAGAATGGGTGAGAAAAGGAAAAATGATACCTTTAAACCCATCGCGGAGGTTGATCAAAGAATTTCCAATTTAAGACAGAAATTGGAAAAGAACTTAAATTCTGAACCGTGGGATGTTTGTCAGATGGTTTCGCAGATCAACGAACTTCAATTAGAGAGAAAAGCTTTGATTACTCAAGCTAATGTTTCTCTGGCCGAACAAAGATTGGACGAGGCAAAATCAGGGTGGGGAAAAACTTGGGATGAAGTATTAGATAGCTTTGTCAAAGGTGAGGATAGGGGTAGGGCACTCGGTAATCTATTTAATGTTGGAAAAGAATGGTTGAACTCTCACGGGTCTTTGTTGGGAGAAAAATTAAAAAAGGGTGTTACCGACTCTGTTGATAAAATTGATTACGGTCTAAAGTCAGGAAAGGATTATTCTGTGGAAGTGTTAAAAGATATTGATGAGGCTTTTTTTTCGGAGGCTAGGGATCATACCAGATCGGCAAAAGAAAATATCTCCGACTTTGCCAGCAGTGTAAGAGATAAAACACTTCGGATAAACGCAGAAACTAAAAGCGCAATTTTTAGTGCAGAATCAGTCCTGTTTGAAGCGATTCATGAGACCAATATCCATTGGCAGGAAAGTAAGGTGATTTTGTATACAAAGAGGAAAGAATTAGGAGCGAAAGCGATAGTTGGGGTAACTGGTGTGGCCGCTGAAATAACGGGAAGAGATATGAAAGCGGAAGTTGAAGCACGAGTGGCAGATATCGAGGTGGTGTCGGCTGAAAATTTGAAAGCAAAAATTGAGGAAATCAGAGAGACAAACAAAGACAATCCTTTATTTAGAGTGTTTCAAGAGGATTTAGAGAAACGTCTAAATCTGATTGGAAAAGTGCAAGAACCAGCAGTAAAAAATCCAGAGGCAGTATTAAAAGATGAAGTACAAAATCCGGAAGTAGTGGGAGTCAGAGAAGATAAAAATCCGAAAGAGAATGGCTCTGTTTCCGAAGCTACTATTGTCAACCTACCCTCAAAAGCAAGACAGGTTTCAGAGCAAGGTAATAAGGAGGAGACTGTAACTACTGATCAGATCAAAAGAGAAAAGGTGGAAGAGGAACTTTTACGTCAAGCAGAAACACTTAGGCAGGAGTACGATTCAGTAAGCGGCGAAATCGAAAATTTACGAGAACAAAATAAAATAACACCAGAAAAAGATCACGCTTTTGGTACTTATAAATCTATCATTAATGTACTTTTTGAATCTATGAATAGTAAAGGCAATATTGAAGATTATAGTGCGATTCAAGGTCAACTCGCGGTGTTAAAAAGTAATATTCAGGGAATTCGGACGATATTAAATAGTTGATATACAAGAATTTTAAATAATGGACAATAAAAAACGTTTAATACAACTGATCAAAATAATGAAAGTACCATTAAGCGATAAGCAGGCGTTAGAGTTTGTTGAAAAATCAAGCGACGAGAGTGTGACAAAATTGGTTTCAGTCTACGAAGAAATAAAAAAGTTTGAAGACAATTTGGAATTTGTAGTGAAACAAACGGACCCTGAAACATATCAGAAAATGAAGAATGAATATTATCAAAAACTTCTGGTTTTGCAGGAGGAGTTTCTTAAAGACGCCGAAGAAATTCAGAAAAGTGGCGATGAACAACTGGATAAAGAAGAAGTAGAGTCAGGAAAGAAAATTGAAGAAAATTACAACTCTTTTGTTAAAAGTGTCAATGAAGTTCAGGCTCAACACGAATCTTTATACCAAAGCTTAAAGCAGAAGCTTTCTACCCCATAATTATTCATAGATTGGTTTTTCTATTTTTAAAGCTGGTCGTTTTAGGTATAATGAAAGTATGAGTAAAAGGAGACATCACAAGACAAAATCAAAAAAAGCGTTTAAGTTAAAGCTTAAACCGGCGACGTTATATTCGATTGCACAAATTACATTTTATGTCCTGGCTGGACTAATTTTAGTCTCGTTTACGAGGAACGGGGTAATTCTTTATAAAATAAACGAGCTTCTAACAGGTCTTTTTTCTTGGGGTGCGATTTTTCTCCCGTTTTTGCTAATTTCTTTCGGGCTTTTGGTTTCCCGACTGCGGATCCCCTTAAGTCAACCCAATGTTGTTGTAGGATTTTTGCTTTTCTTCATCTCGGTTGTTTTTTTAACGAAAGCGGGAAAGGTTGGGATGAATGGTTGGAGAGGAATATCTTCTTTGATTACTGACGCAGGCGCTTTTATCGTCCTTTTTGGAACAAGTTTTGTTGGGCTGGTAATTCTTTTTAACACCTCGATCGACCAGGTTTATATGTTTTTAAGGGAGGCTTTTAGGAAATATGGTGTAAGAGGTAAAATGTCGGGAAAAAAACCGCTGTTGGGGGGAGTGTTTAAAGGCGGTCAAAAACTAGACTTAAAAGTTTCTGGTGACAAACCTGCCTTTGGCTCTGATGTTGATCTTTCTATCAATCAGCCAAAAAACGTTTCTGGAAAGACCGACATTTTTGATCCGCAGCCGGCAATGCAAAAAACAATTACAAACAGCCCTGGTGAAGAGAGGGTTTGGAGATATCCACCGGTATCGGTTTTTACCGACGGTGGTGGGGGCAAAGCAAATCGCGGCGATATTAAAAATAACGCCGCAACTATTGAACAAACTTTGGAATCTTTCGGTATCGCTGCACGCGTCGTTGAGGTCAATCTTGGCCCTGCGGTTACACAATATGCTTTGGAAGTGGCACTTGGAACGAAACTTTCAAAAATTACTGCTTTGGAAAGAGATTTAGCACTTGCCTTGGCGGCCCCAACTGGGACGATTAGAATTGAGGCCCCAATTCCTGGAAGGTCGCTTGTGGGGATTGAACTTCCTAATATTACTCCCGAATTTGTACCTCTACGGAAGATGCTGGAATCCGACGTAATGAAGAGTCACAAAAGTAAACTGGCTGTTTCTTTGGGTCTGGACGTATCCGGAAAGCCGATTGTTGCTGACCTTTCGAGGATGCCGCATGTGTTGATTGCAGGACAGACGGGTTCTGGAAAGTCTATTTGTATCAATGCATTCTTATCGACACTCCTTTTTAGGGCTTCGCCTTCAGAGCTCAAGTTGATTTTAGTAGATCCCAAGCGAGTCGAGATGACAAACTATAACGACATTCCCCACTTGCTCTCTCCTGTAATTATCGAACCAAACAAAGTGGTGGCAGCACTTAAATGGCTAATGAATGAAATGGACCGCCGTTATAAGCTTTTCGCTGAAGCGGGGGCGAGAAACATTGACGCATACAACGAAATGTCAGGATTTCAGGCGATGCCATACATTGTCCTTTTGATCGATGAGTTGGCAGATATTATGCTTCTTTCGCCGGTTGAAGTTGAAGATACGATTACCAGAATTGCCCAGATGAGCCGCGCAACCGGAATTCACATGGTTTTAGCAACCCAGCGGCCGAGTGTGAATATTATCACCGGACTAATCAAAGCGAATATTCCATGTCGAATTTCTTTTGCCGTTTCTTCTCAAGTTGATTCGAGGGTAATTTTGGACACCCAAGGTGCAGAAAAACTGTTAGGAAGGGGAGACATGTTATATTTGCCTCCAGAACAGGCGAAACCAATGAGAATTCAAGGAGCATTTGTTTCAGATAGGGACATTAACTCATTGGTCTCATTTGTTAAAAATCAAGGAGTTGTTCCCCAGTACACAGAAGAGGTTACCTCAACCGCGAAGGACAATGTAATGGCAATTGCCGGTCTCGAAGGTGACGTTGATGAACATTTCGAGAAAGCTGTTGAGTTGGTGTGCCAATTTGATAAAGCCTCGGCGTCGATGTTACAAAGAAGGCTATCTGTTGGTTACGCCAGGGCGGCGAGAATTATGGACCAACTTGAAAGTGCAGGTGTAATCGCGCCAGCAACGGATAATACTTCAAAGGGTAGAGAAGTTTTGATTAGAAGCCCGGAGGAGATCTTTACGAAAAAAGAAGAAGGATCGCCGGTTTGACGAGCTTCGTAGAAAATTTTTAATAACTGTTATTACTTGGTCAAGTAGTTGTGGGTTTTAACAAAATATTTGGCTACTAAACTTGGCTAAAGATAGGTAAAAAGTATTTACAATAACAACTCATGAGAAAAATTGGAGAGTTTTTAAAGGGAGAAAGACTGAAGCGGAAGTTCACTCTTTCTCAAATGGAGAAAGAGACAAAAATAAAAAAACAATTTATCGTTTCGATTGAAACCGGACAGTGGGGAAACTTACCGGAGTATCCAGTAGTTTCTGGATTTATAAAAACAATCGCACAAACACTTGAAATACCTGAAAACATAGCTATTGCACATCTTCGACGTGACTATCCATTCGATAGAAAAAAAATCCTCATTAACCCAAAACCGGATTTGAAGTTGAAGTCTACCCTCAGCCCACGGATAGTTGCTATAGTTTCAACTATATTGGTCGTGCTGGCGTTTTTGGGATATCTACTTTATCAGTATTTGCAATATATTTCTCCACCGAAGCTAATTGTTAAACAACCGACAGACAACCAACCTGTGAAGGTTGGAGAAATATTTATTTCTGGTGAAACAGATTCTGATGCTACTTTAAGTGTTAATAACCAAAAGATTTTGGTTTCGGAAGCAGGGGAATTTTTTGATAAGATAGAAGTGGGGCAAGATACAAAGCAAATTATATTTGTTGCGAGGTCGAGGTACGGGAAAGAAACTGAAGTTGTGAGAAATATTTTTCTTAAAGATGAGTGAAGTTTGTTTAAAAGCTTTTTAGATACCGTTTCTTGAATTTATCAGGTTGCTTAATTAAACGGGAAATTATTAATATGCAAGGAATTCAAACGTTATTAATCATCGTTGTAATTGTTTTGACTTTACTTCTTATCGCCGTTGGCATACAGGTTCTTCTTTTATTTCTTGACTTGCGAAAAGGAGTTAAGAAAGTGAATACGATTCTGGACGACTCAATCTTGGGCGGCGGCCTTATTCGAACCGAAAAATTATCAGGAATTTTAGAGCTTTTTAAAAAGGGGAAGAAGTAAGACTCATTGTGCTAGTTTGTACTTCGTTGTTTGTCTAAGTTATTATTTTATACCGCTTTTAAACACGTGGCGTATTAGTGTAGATTCAAAGGGAAAATGAGGCTATAATTTAAGTTCATGAAGGCAAGCGAGGTTCGACAAAAGTATATAAATTTTTTTAAAGCTTCTCTGAGAAAGCATACCGAAATTTCTCCAGCGCCTTTAGTTTTGGAAGACGACCCAACAACCCTGTTTACATCTTCAGGAATGCAGCCGTTGGTTCCTTACTTGATGGGTGAGTCATATAAAGATGAGGGGGGCAAAGTTGTAAAAAGATTAGTTGATTCACAACCTTCAATAAGACTCGGTGACATCGAAGAAGTCGGAGACAACCGCCATACGACGTTTTTTGAAATGCTTGGCAATTGGAGTTTGGGAGATTATTTTAAAAAAGAACAGATTTCCTGGTTTTTTGAATTTTTAACGGACGACAAAGAAGGTTTAGGACTTGATCCAAATAATCTTTATATTTCTGTTTTTGCTGGTGACGAACACGTTAGAGTTAGTGGAAAAGTAACCCAGTCGCTTGGACCTGATGTTGAGTCGATGAGTATTTGGTCAGGTCTCTTTAGAGATAAAGGTATCGACGCAAAAACGGCCAACATTGGAAACAAAAAACCTGATATTAAAAATGGAAGAATATTTTATTATGGTGCTGAAAAAAATTGGTGGAGTCGAACTGGGACTCCTTCTCAAATGCCAGTAGGTGAGATTGGGGGACCGGATTCTGAAGTATTTTATGATTTTGGTGAAAAATATAAATTTCATGAAAAATCTGAATGGAAAGATGAACCGTGTCATCCAAACTGCGATTGCGGGAGATTTTTGGAAATTGGCAATTCTGTTTTTATGCAGTTTCAAAAAGTAGGTGAAGACACGTTTGAAGAGTTGCCAAACAAAAATGTTGACTTTGGAGGAGGTCTTGAAAGGACAACGGCAGCAACAGAAAAGACCCCTGATGTTTTTAGAACAGATTTGTATAACAAGGTAATCGAAGCAGTGGAAAAAACCACGGGTGAAGAATATGCTGGTAAAGAAAAATATGGTTTTATGGAGCTAATGAGAATTATTGCAGATCATATGAAGGCTTCTGTATTTTTAATATCGGAAGGAGTATTTCCGTCGAATAAAATGCAAGGTTACTTACTACGAAGGTTATTGAGAAGATCAATGGTTAAGATGCAAAAGTTGAAAGGAGATGTAACTTCCACAATAGGGGATTTAAGTTACATTGAAATCGCCGATGCAGTTATTGAAACTTATAAGGATTCCTACTTAGATTTGAGTTCGAAAAGAGATCTGATTCTGAAGGTGATAAAGGAAGAAAGGGATAAATTTGGAGTTACTTTACAAAAGGGGCTGAAAATTATTAAGGATTACAAGGGTGATCAACTTAATGAATTAAACGCCTTCGATCTTTATCAATCTTATGGATTCCCATATGAAGTAACTCAAGAAATTTTTTCAGAGAAGGGTAAAATTCTGGATAAAAATAAATTTGATGAAGCTTTTAAACGTCATCAAGATCTGTCCAGAAAACTATCCGCTGGTGTATTTAAGGGAGGGCTCGCTGACCATTCACCCGAGGTGGTTAGACTTCATACTGCAACACATCTTCTTTTAGCATCGCTTCGAAAAATTTTGGGAGAGCACGTTGTGCAAAAAGGACAAAATATTACAAAAGATAGGTCGAGGTTTGACTTTCCCAATCCGGAGAAACTAACCGATGAGCAGCTGAAAGAAGTTGAAGACATGGTAAACAAAGTTATTTCAGAAAAACTACCTGTAAACTTTGAAGTTCTTCCCAAAGAGGAGGCTCTAAAGACGGGAGCGATTCACGCTTTCAATGAAAAATACGCAGATACCGTCAAAGTTTATTATCTTGGTGAGAATCTGAATGAGGCTTTCAGTAGGGAATTTTGTGGAGGTCCCCATGTTGCCAACACGGGTAAGATCGGCCGTGTTAAGATAGAGAAGCAGGAAAAAATTGGCGCTGGTTTGTTGAGAATTTATCTGGTTTTGAAGAATAATTGACAAGCAAGCTTCCAACAGTGTAGAAACACATACAAAATCTTTTGACGGTTTTGGTTTTTTGTAGTGTATGGATTTAAAAAGCGTACTGCCCAAAAGGAAGGAAGAAGAAAGGTATTTTTGGTCTTTGGCAATTGAGCCTGAATGGGTTTCGGCAGGTATTTGGAAATTGACTGAAAACAAAGTCCAGGTAATCTCTGTTAGTCCTTCATCTTCATGGCATCTTGACGATGAGCTTGTTTCAGCATGCGATGCAAGTTGTTCTTCAGTTGTACAGAATTTTCCTGAAGAAATCGATCCCCCTTCTAAAACTGTTTTTGGCGTAGTCTCTTCTTGGGTGGAAGATGGAGAGATTAAAGCGGAATATCTGTCAAAAATAAAAAGAGTCTGTTCCGAATTATCCCTTGAACCCGTTGGTTTTGTGGTGATGTCCGAGGCGCTTTGTAATTATTTTAAAGCGGAGGAAGGTGGTCTGGTAAACGCCGTCTTTTTGGGAGTTTTTCAAGATAATTTAGAATTGTCAATTTTCAGATTGGGGAAATTGGTTGGTGTGTCGCAAATTGCGCGAAGCGTTTCGGTTGTCGAAGATGTTTCTGAAGGGCTGTCCCGCTTTAAATCGGACGAGGCATATCCTTCGAGAATTATACTCTACAATTCGAAAGAAGGTGAATTAGATGAAATCAGGCAGGAGTTGATTAAGGCTGATTGGGAAAATTATAAAGATATAAAATTTCTTCACACTCCAAAAATTGAAATTGTTCCGTCTGACAAGAAAGTCCATGCGGTTTGCCTTGCGGGTGGTGCCGAAATGGGGAACGTTGAGCAAATCGACACCTCTTCCGATTTGCCAGTGGAACCTGGAATGGAAAATGTAGCTGCGGATGACAAACTTGATGCCCAGTCAAATGATACTATTCGGCATGAAACATCAAATTTGACAGAACCCGACAGCGATATTTCTCCAGAAGACTTTGGTTTTACTGTAAACAAGGAGGATGCCTTAGGCAACGAAGTTGCGATTGCTAGTAAGTTTGTGGAGCAGAAAAATGCTCCACAAGAAGAAGCACAAATGCCTGCATCCCCCCAGAAAAAAACTTTTACGGACAAACTTGGTAGGATTTCAAATCTTTTTTCTTTCTTCAAGAGATTTCAACGCCACAGCGAAAATATTTCGGAATCGAGTGTCACAATGCGATTGCCAACTCCGAAACCTTTAATTGTTGGATTTTTGATTTTATTTTTAGTAACAGTAGGACTGTTTGTTTTTTGGTGGTTTTTCCCGAAAGCGGAGGTGTCTATTTATGTCTCACCTAAAAATATTCAGGAGGATGTTGAAATCAGGGTTGATAGCAGTGCAAGCTCATCAGATTTTGATGATCTGCTTCTTGCAGGTGGTGTGGTTGACGAATCATTGTCGGAAGACAAAAGTGTTTCAACGACTGGAACGAAAGTTGTTGGAGACAAGGCTAGTGGTGAAGTAACAATATACCGTTCAGGAAGTTCGCTCAAGTTAGATAAAGACACTTTAATCAAAGGGCCGGGAAGTCTGAATTTTTCTTTGGATGAAGAGATTAACGTTGCTAGTGGGAGCGTTTTGACACGAGGTGTTACCAAAGCAAAGGTAACTGCTAAGGAAATTGGTGCGCAATACAATCTTGCGGCCGGTTCAACCTTTACGGTTGCCAACTATTCCAATGCTGATATGGAGGCGACCAACGAATCTGCCTTTTCGGGTGGAACAAGCCGTGAGGTCAATGCGGTTTCTGAGGCCGATCAGAAGAAACTGTTTGACGATTTACAAAGTGAAATACAAAGCAATTTAAAGGAAAAATTAAGCGGTAAAATACCCGACAGCCAGGTCTTGATTGCTGACTCAATCACCTATTCTCTCACCAATAAAGAATTTGACAAGAAAGTTGGCGACGAAGGAACCACTTTATCGCTTAGTTTGGAGTTGAAGGCAGATGGTGTAACTGTCAATAAAAACGATATTGAAAAACTCGGACTAAAATACTTATCGCAAAGGGTTCCGACAGGATACAGTTTGAAAAATAATCAAATTGAATCAGACTTCACTTATCAAACTAAGGAAGATAGTGTTTACAACTTAAAGCTTATTGTAAGCGCGAATCTCTTACCTCAAGTTGATATCGATAAGATCAGAAAAAACATCACTGGAAAATTCCCAAATACAGCTGAGGAGTATTTGAAAAATAATGTCCCAGGCTATGAAAGAGTTGTCATCAAGTTCTTAAACATCAACCTCCCGGGGAGACTTGGAACACTTCCTAGAGTGCCAGGAAACATAGAAATTTCTGTTAGCGCGGATAAGTAATTCCTTATGGCAAGAAAAGCTCCCTTAAGAATGCTTGCGTTGATTCTTGCATTTTTTGGGGTACTTGTAATTATTCTTTCTGTATACCCGATCATCCAGTACGAATACGTTTCAAGAAAAAGGTTTCCCCGTCTGGTCAGTCCAATTACCGAGCAAGAACACAAAAGTATTTTAATGCAGTCGCTTAAGGACTATAAGGAACTGGGAAATTGGTCTTCAGAGTATGATTTAGGACAAGGTGATTCTGATAGTAACGAATACAGATTGTCGATTCCTCGTCTGAAGATAACAAATGCGCAAGTCTATGTTGGTGGGGAAGATTTGTCAAAAAGCTTAATTCAATATCCGGGAACTGCGCGTCCGGGGCAGATTGGAAACACGGTGATTTTTGGCCACTCGGTTTTGCCGATATTTTTTAACCCAAAAGACTACCTGACTATCTTTTCGACAATTCCCAAATTAAAAACTGGTGACGAGATTGTTGTAAATAGTGGAAGTGTTATGTATAAATATCTGGTAAGCGAAATGTTCGAAGTTAATCCTGACAACTTAAATATTTTAGATCAGCGGTATGACGATTCCTTTTTAAGTTTGGTGACTTGTGTTCCACCTGGACACCCGCTTAATCCTAGAAGACTTGTGGTTAGAGCGAAGATTGTAAAAATATGAAATTTTTAGGGATTGATTATGGAAGAAAAAAAATAGGTTTAGCTGTTTCAGACGGTGTGATTTCAGAACCGTGGAAGGTTATCAGGTATGACGACGAAGTCGATGGATTGGAAAAAGTGAAACAAGCCGCAGAAGAACAGTCAGTGGCAACAGTGGTTTTTGGGTTATCGGATGGGGAAATGGCCAAAGAGACAAAGGGGTTTGTTGTAAAGTTAGGCAGGAAGTTAAGTTGCCAGATCGTCTTTCAAGATGAATCATTGTCAACTCAGGATGCGCAGGAGTTGTCAATTGGCGCTGGAATCAAAAGGAAAAAACGAAAAGAGATGGAAGATGCCTACTCTGCGGCAATTATCTTCGCCAAAACCGTGGACTCTTAGTCCACGGATGAAAGGAAGGAGTGATCAAATGGTTCGGGTTAGTTCACCATCTTAAGTAAAAACTGAAGGACTTGTTGAGACCAAAGGGCGAGAATTCCGAGGACTCTTAGCCCTTAGGTAGTTTATTTGACAGCACAAGCTTATCTTTGTGTTATAATTAAAATATAATTATGCTAAAGAATGTAATCGCTCCAATCCAGGCCTGGCTACTTTCGCAAGGCAGGTGTGTTGGTTGCGGAAAGCCGTTAAATATCGCGAAAAAAGTAAAACACGGTGATGGCATGGAGAAAGTAACCTGCTCTTGCGGAAGGATCTTTATTTATAACCCCAAAGACGAAAATTACCGCAGAGCTCTTTTGGAAGAGGTGTAACCAAAGGCGTTTGGTAATTGAGGGCAAAAATGAAACTACATCTTGTTAATGTGGAATGAAAAGGATTTATTTTATTTTTGTTCTCATTTTAATAGTCGTTATCTTTTCCGCGTCCTCCTTTTACTACTGGTTTAAAAAAGAACTTACCCCAGTTTCAAATTCAGAAGAGAAGGTAACCTTTGTTGTTCCAAAAGGGACGGCTGCTAGTGAAATTGGTTCGTTTCTATATAACAACAGATTAATCAGAAATCAACTGGTTTTTAAAATTTATGTAACATTATTAAATAAAACAAAAAGTATCAATGCGGGTGAATTTGAACTGTCACCTTCAATGAGTGTTTCTGAAATAGTAAGTGTACTTGGGAAAGGCCCAAAAGAGTTTTGGGTGATTATTCCCGAGGGTCTTCGTAAGGAGGAAATTGTTTTAAGAATTACAGAATCTCTGCCGATGAATTCTGAAGAGACAATCGTTTTTAAAGAGCAATTTTTGGATTTGGCAAAAACATCAGAAGGGTATTTATTTCCTGATACATACCTCTTTCCGAAAGAAGCAACGGCAAAACTCGTTTTCGAAAGATTAAGATCGACTTTTGATGATAAGTATGAGTCGCTTGTAAAAAAATATGCCGACAGCAAATTTACTAAAGGTGAAATTGTGACAATGGCTTCGATATTAGAAAGGGAGACAAAAACAACTTCTGAAAAACCAATAGTTTCCGGGATACTATGGAAAAGAATCGAAAACGGTTGGCCATTACAAGTTGACGCGAGTGTTCAATATGCTGTTGCAAATGTAAGTCTGAAGTTGCAAAAGCAGAAAGATATTAACTGGTGGCCAGTTCTTACACTACAAGACCTTGATGTAGACTCACCTTATAATACTTATAAGTATAAAGGTCTCCCGTTGGCTCCGATTTGCAATCCCGGTTTGGAGTCACTCCAAGCTGCACTTGACCCTCAAGTGTCTGACTACTGGTTTTACATTCATTCCCCGGACGGAACCATCCATTATGCAAAAACCGCGGAGGAACACGCCGCAAACGTCAGAAAATACCTTAATAAATAAACAACCGAGGTTTCTTAACCATCGGTTTTCTGCGAAGAGCCTGCCAGCCGGCGAGGCGGGTCTGTTCACTGATTCGCTTCTCTCCTAGTCAGAGATATCCGAAAACTCGAAGTTCACAGTTTTGGCAAAGTTTGAATAAAATTCTTGTTGTTATTAGGAATTTTTTATGGTAAACATACCTTATAATGTCTAAGAAAAGTAAACCGGTTGAAACGCCGGTACCACAGGAAAATTCCTCCGCAAAATTAACCGCGATACGTCTTGCAATGGATCAAATTGAGAAACAGTACGGTAAGGGTGCGATTATGCGTCTTGGCGAAAAGGTGGAGGAAAAGTTTAGGGTAAATGTAGTACCAACAGGTTCGATTGCTTTGGATCTTGCTCTTGGAGTTGGTGGTCTTCCACGCGGTAGAATTATTGAAATCTACGGCCCCGAAGCGTCAGGGAAAACAACCTTGGCTTTGCATGTTATTGCCGAAGCGCAAAAAATGGGCGGACAATGTGCTTTTATTGATGCTGAACATGCGTTGGATCCCGAGAGGGCTGAAACGATAGGTGTAAATCTAGACGATCTTCTTCTTTCTCAACCTGATACGGGTGAGCAAGCGTTAGAGATAGCGGAAACACTTATCAGATCCGGAGCTTTGGATGTGATTGTTATCGATTCTGTTGCAGCACTTGTTCCAAGGGCTGAACTCGAGGGTGAAATGGGAGATGCGGTGATGGGACTTCAGGCGCGGTTGATGAGCCAGGCGTTGCGAAAACTAACCGGTGCAATTTCTAAAAGCAAAACAATCCTGATTTTTACAAACCAGCTGAGACAAAAAATCGGCGTGATGTTTGGCAATCCTGAAACGACACCCGGTGGCTTGGCACTGAAGTTTTACGCTTCAGTGAGAATTGATGTTAGAAGAATTGAAGTTTTGAAAGACGGAGATGTGGTTATCGGCTCGCGTCATCGGGCGCGTGTTGTCAAAAATAAAGTCGCCCCGCCACTTCGGGTTGCTGAATTTGACATCATGAATGATGAAGGTATTTCTAAAACCGGTGGACTTTTGGATGTTGCAACGGAACTGGGAATTTTAGAAAAGAAGGGAAAAGAAGGTGCAAAACTGCTTTTAAAAGAGGATAAAAAACTTTATGACGAGATTGAAAAAAAGATTCGCGAGTTAGTTGCTTCAGGTAAAAAGATACCAAAGGAAATTGGGGAAGAAACTGAGGAATAAATATTGTGATTTTAAAACTGTGTAAGCGAACCTCGGTTTTGCCAAGATTCATAATCCACCATGTGGGGACATTGTTTGCAGTTATGTGCCGGTTGGGCTACTTCATTTAAAAATATCTCTTTGGGGTTAGGATCATAAACCCGCCCTGTAATTTCTGATAGTGCACTAACAAATGTTTGTACTTGACCCAACACTTTGTATGTACTTAAATCATCAGCTTTCGAGACTGTTTTTATATGGGGATTCCTCTCAGCGTCGTCTCCTGTGTGCACGTAACAATTGTTAAATATTACTTCTCTGAAACGATTTAATATATTTTCCCTCTCTTCAACTTTGCTCTTCTCCTGGTTGTATTTTTCCAAAGACTTTGATATCTCGGCTAATGATTTATTTGAGTTTAATTCTCTTCGAATAGAAGACTCTGGTTCAATTTTATCAGCCGGTTTTTGTGCGATTGCCAACTTCATACTTAGATCTTTTTGTATCTCCCAACAAGCAACTTTTGGCCAACCGGTTTGTTTCCCCAGAGTGAGGTTTTTTCTGAGTCCGCAAAACTGCTTCTGTTTATCAAATTTTTCAGGCTCAATTCCAGTGAGTTCAGCACATAACCCAATAAGACCATAATTGGGGCATAACGGTTTTCCTTCCTTGGCTCTTGAAGGTTGGACATTTTTGTCTTCCCAATCCAGATCCGAAAATGATGACAGTAATTATTAAACCGCAAAAGCAAAAAAGTCGAGTTAACATTTATCTTGACGGAAAATTTGGATTTGGAATTGACCTGGAAAATTTCGTAAAGTTTGGACTGAAAGTAGAACAGGAACTTTCTGAAGAAAGAATAATTGAAATTACAAAAAAAGCTGAATTTCAAAAAGTTTTTGATCGACTTTTACTTTTTGCATCGCTTCGCCCCAGAAGCGAAAAGGAAATTAACGACTGGCTGAAAAGAAAAAAAGTAGACGAGTCCTTTACAAACACTCTTTCGGAAAAACTTCGAAAACTGGAGCTTTTGGATGATGAGAAATTTGCCAAGTGGTGGGTGGATCAGCGAATACAATTCAAATTCAAATCCAAAAGGGAATTGGTTTCAGAGCTAAAAATTAAAGGAATTGAAAACAATATCGTTAACCAGATTTTACAAGAAAGTGGTTTAGATGAAGTGGGATCAGCAAAAAAGTTACTTGATAAAAATATTTATAAATGGGCAAAATTTCCAAAAAAGATTGCGCACCAGAAGGCTTGTATGTTTTTGGCGAGAAAGGGCTTTAGTTGGGACATAATCAGAAAAGCGGTAGATGGGGCGCGGCACTTAATGACGGAAAATTAAGAATATCTTGTTGAAAAACAGGAAGCCTATATAAATTATTAAGCAATCCGTTTTTGCTTTTTAATAATTTGATAAAGTAAAAATAAATAATAACAATCCTCTAATTGACCAACTACCTATAAGCATATAAAATATACACAAAGAATACGGATATGGTAAGAAATACCGCGCTGGATTTTTCTTTTCTGGACCTTCAATGAAGGTTATATCTTCGTGTTCTTCATAAATTATGGTTTTAAATAACAATTCGGGTTATAAATCGGATTCCGTTTTGAACAAGAAAATGGAAGATTTGGACAAAAAAGAAAAGGAGCTAACTGCCAAACTTGCAAAAGCTGCCAGATTGTCTGTTGACGAAGCAAAGAAAATGCTTCTTGCTGAAGTCCAGAAAGATTTATCTGAAGAGATCGCGAAAAAGATCCGTTCGGCAGAAGAACGGATTAAAATTGAGGCAGGTGAAAAGGCTAGGGAAATCCTGGTTGATGCGATGAAACACGGCGCGACTTCGTATACAGCCGAGTATAGCTTGTCTTCGGTTGCTGTTCCAAATGAAGATGTGAAAGGAAGGATCATCGGCGCAGGCGGAAGAAATATCAGGACTTTCGAAAAAGAGGCCGGTGTTGAAATTGAAATTGACGAAACAAATGAAATCAGACTTTCTTCTTTTGATGCTGTCAGGCGCGAAATTGCCAAAAGATCGTTGGAGACACTTATTCGTGATACACGGATACAACCTTCAAGAATTGAGGAAGTCATCAAACAAACAAAAGCCCAGATGGAAGACGTACTTCTTTCCGAAGGAAGAAAGATAACCGAAGAATGTGGTGTTTACAACTTACCCATCGATCTAATTAAACTTATTGGGAGATTCAAATTCAGAACTTCGTACGGACAAAACCTTGGAATTCACACAATAGAGGAAACAAAAATCGGTATCGCAGTCGCGAACGAAATTGGCGCAAACGTTGATATTATAAGACTTGGGTGTCTTCTCCACGATATTGGTAAAGTTGTAACCAGTGAAGAAGGAACGCATGTTCAGGTCGGAGTAACAACACTCAAAAAATACGGTCTTCCGAAAGAGGTAATCGCTTGTGTTGCCGAACACCATGAGGAAAAGCCATTTTCTTCCGTTGAATCAGCGATTGTCTGGATTGCCGATGCGATTTCAGGTTCGCGGCCGGGTGCAAGGTATGAACCGCACGATGATTACGTTGTGCGGATGAATAAAATTGAAGACATTGCCAGGGGTTTTGCCGGAGTTGAAGCCGTCTATGCGTTTCAGGCCGGACGTGACGTTCGAGTTGTTGTTAAACCTGACGAGGTTGACGACGATAAATTGACAATTCTGGCGCACGACATTGCCAGAAAACTTGAAAAGGAAGCGGAGTATGTTGGTCAGATCAAAGTGACCGTTATTCGCGAATCGAGAGTTATCGAGACAACAAGTGCAAAGTAAAGCGGATTTTCTGACCTCTTACTTTAATCTACATTAAGTTTATCCCGTATTCTTGACTTTATTTTGGCTTTCAGCTATCCTTCTATTGTCTTTTGATAATAGGGACTTTATTCAAACTTCGCGAAAACTCAGGGCTGTCAGCCCTGTGCTGAAGCGAAGCAGTGAACAAATGGTTCGCCATGTCAATCATCCTGAGTACAGTCGAAGGACTCTTTAAGCCTATTAGGCGAGAAAGCTCATGTCCAAGAGGTATGGGTTGTTTATTTAAGACATTATTTTTTTGTAGACAAAATTTATGACAAAGAGAGAAATTACGGAACTCGTTGCCAGAAAAGCGCACATGACCACCAAGGCTGCTCGGGAAGCGATTGATGTTTTTCTTGATGAAATTGGACGAGCTCTTTCCAAGGGTGAAAAACGGATTGTTCTTTCGGGTTTTGGGGTTTTTAAAGTTGGCTGGGTAGAAGGAAAAACTGTTAAAATTCCCAAATCCGAAAAACTCGTAACGATAAAACGCCACCGTCTTCCGAAATTCACTCCCGGGACTGAACTGAGAAAGCAAATTAGCCGATAGTCTTTTATCCAGCCGTATACTGTAATTGCGTTATACTAAGGCATGTTAAAGAAGCTTCTGATTATTGTTGGACCAACCGCTTCCGGTAAAACAGATCTTTCCCTAAGACTTGCAAAGAAATACCATGGAGAAATTGTGTCCGCCGATTCACGTCAGGTGTACAAAGGAATGGACATTGGAACGGGAAAGGATCTGGTAAGTGGTGCAAAGTTAAAAATCGTGAAGTCGCTAAAAGGATTTCGAAATTCGTTAAACGGCTATTATCAAATTAGGGGCGTGAAAGTTTGGGGTTATGATTTAGCCAAACCGAAGGATGATTTTAATGTCTCTGATTACGTGACGTTTGCCTCGTTTGTGGTCAACAACATTTGGGAAAGAGAAAGGCTTTCGATAATTACCGGAGGAAGTGGCTTTTATATTAGTGCGCTTTTGGACGGCGTTTCAAGTTTGATAATTCCACCAAATTTGTTGTTAAGGAAAAAGTTAAACGGCGTTGATGTTGGAGGTTTGCGTCGAATTCTGGAAAAGTCAGATGCAAAATTCATAAGTCGTCTTAATGAATCGGATATCAAAAACCCGCGTCGATTAATTCGCGCGATAGAAATTGCGGAGTACAAAAGAATTAATCCGGACTGGCTCCGAAGAAACTCATCTTCTATGCAGAAAGTACTTGATTACGACAAATTGCTTATCGTCGGACTCTTCGCTGAAAAATCAGCTTTGGACGAAAGGGTAAGCAGGCGAGTAAATAAGAGAATTGAAGACGGTTTTGAAAAAGAGGTTTTGCGGCTTATCAAAAGTGGGGTCGACTGGCGTTATAAATCGATGCAGGCGATGGGGTATCTCCAGTTTCGGGATTATAATAATGGAAAATCTACCCGCGAAGAATTTATCCGGAAGTGGATTTTGGAAGAGCGAAAATATGTAAAAAGACAACTTACCTGGTTTAAAAAAGATAAAAGAATTTGTTGGTTTGATATCACCTCTCCCCGTTGGATTGATGATCTGGAAAAAAGAGTGCAAAGTTGGTACCATGAAGAGTAAGAGAACTGCAAGTATTGTAAAGAACGGTCTTGGTTAAGAAAATACTTGAGAGTCTTAAATTAAAAATGAATGAGAAATTTGAAGTAACGTACAAATCGGTTTTAATTTTTGTCTCTGTTTTACTGGGTATTTGGTTTTTATATTACATAAGAGATATTCTTTTTCAACTGCTGGTAGCCTTTGTGATTATTGCATCATTTGAACCATACATTGCGAAATTTGAAAGGCGAAAAGTACCACGAACTTTAGGTGTAATAATTGTTTACTTTGTCTTTTTAAGTGTCGTTTCTTTTTCAATATACATTCTTGCCCCGGCTTTGGTTTACGAAACAGGTAATTTTGTAACCAACATCCCCGATTACATAAATAAAATTACACTCCCATCAGGTTTTAAAGATCAGATTTTGCAGCAGTTTTTGGTACAGCTTGGTCAACTGCCAAGCCAGTTGGCAAAAACAGCAATCTCCGTTTCTTCGAATGTTTTGAATGTGGTGATGGTTTTAATTCTGTCTTTTTATATGCTTTTGTCGCGCGAGAAGATCGACCGATCAATTAGAACTTGGCTTGGTAACATCCGTGCGGAAAAGGTGATCGACCTTATTGGCAAAATTGAGAACAATATTGGGAATTGGGCTAAAGGTGAGCTTTTATTAATGTTGATTGTGGGTCTGTTGAATTTTGTTGGACTTGAGATTTTGAGAGTTCCTTATGCGTTGCCCTTGGCAATTTTAGCAGGTTTACTGGAAATTGTTCCTATGGTTGGTCCTTTTGTCGCTGCCGTACCTGCTGTTATTATCGGATTCGGTCAATCGTTTTTTGTCGGAGTGGGCGTTGCGGCATTAGCATTTCTTGTTCAGCATTTAGAAAATTACATTATTGTCCCCAACATTATGAGAAAATCTGTTGGCCTGGATCCTGTGGTTACGCTGGTTGCTTTGAGTGTCGGATTTCGAATCCACGGAGTAGCAGGCGCAATAATCGCCATCCCTGTAGTTTTGGGTATACAGGTTGTAATTAGGGAGTGCATTTTGAGTAAAAACTACAAAGACAAGAGTTCCCCAATGTGATATCTTATAGTATTCACTCATCCTTTTTATGGTATAATATTCTTGCTTTGGAGGAAGGGCAATCGCCCCGCCTCTTTACCGGTAAAGACTTTTGAGAATCCAGAAAAGGAAGCCGAAAACTGCTCAACGCCATTTGAGGCGTTTCGCCTTTCTGGGGTGGAAAAACGATAGCCTTGACAAGTAAAGTGGCGGGGAGGAAAGTCCAGACAGCAAAAAGCAAGGGGTCGGAGGGTAACCTCCGAATGATATTGAGTACCTTCTGGTACTTGAGAACATCTGGTCCCCGATCTAATCGGGGCTGAAGGTGAATTAACATTTTCAGAGAGTCACAGAGACGAGTCCAAACTTTTTTAAAAGAAAGGTGCGGGGTGAAACGCGACAATCCCACCCGCTGCAACCTCCGAACGAGACGATACAGGTTTGCTTTTCCGAGTCTCGAAGATTGAGGGCAATCTTGTTGATTACTTTGTGTTATCAAACAAGGTATCTTGAAAATATTCGCAAGGGTATTTTTAAGATAGACAGATGATTGCTAACCCCGATTTAATTGGGGGAAACAGAATCTGGCTTACTCTCCTCCAAGGCAAATTAAAACCCATACGAAGTGTGGGTTTTAATTTTTTAAGAGGCTGATATTTAACAAAAGCTCCATTAGAAACAACTTAGGGAGATACTTTAACCTATAACAGATATTCCAATCATACTTCTGGATAAGAACCTTGTTTAAGGTAAGCCTGGAAAGAAAAATCTGCAAGCAAATGGTTACAATTAAAATTAGTAATTTTGAAGTGTGATTTTTATAATATAATAAAAATATACACTTAACCTCTTAGTCCACACAGCTAGTTGGAAAAGTGTCGCTTGCCCATGTTGATATCTCCTGAAAAACTCAAGAAAATACTGGTTGGGTCAGGGTATGTAAAAGAACCCGACTTTGATGATGCACTTAAGTCCTCCCAAGACCAAGGTAGAGATGTGTCTGATGTTTTGATCTTTAGGGGTCTGATTAGCGAGGATGCGCTTGGAAAAATAATCTCGGAATATTTAAATATTCCATACGCTGATGTCAGACGGCTTTTCATTTCGACCGAAATTTTGAATCTCATTCCGGAAAAACTTGCTAGAACGTATCGGATGATTCCGTTTGAGGCCAAAGACAAAAAGATTAAGTTGGCGATGGAGAATCCGGAGGATTTTGAGGCAATTGAATTTGTCAAACGGCAGACCGGGTGTGAAATCGAACCATATTTTGCCAGAAGTGAGGATATTTCGAAAGCTCTTGGACAATACAAGAAAAATCTGAAAAGTGATTTCGAAAAAATTATTTCTGAGAATGTCAAGAAAGTTGCGCCAGGCGAAAGTTTAGAAAAAGCGGCTGAGGATGTACCTGTCGTAAAGATTTTAAATACAATCTCCGAATACGCCGTTGCACTTCGTGCTTCTGATATTCACATTGAATCTCAAGCCGAGAGTGTGGTTATCCGTTTTAGAATCGACGGAGTGCTTCGTGATATGTTCAAGTTTCAAAAAGGAATTGAGGAAGCGCTCGTCGCCAGAATTAAGATTTTGTCTAATTTAAAGATTGATGAACATCGTATACCCCAAGACGGTAGGCATAAGTTTAATGTTGACGACGAAGCAATCGCTTTAAGAATCTCCATAATTCCAGGATTTTATGGTGAGAATGTTGTCATGAGAATTCTTCGTGAGACAAATCGCCCGTTAAGTTTGGAAGAGTTGGGTATCACCGGACACGGTCTTATGATTTTGCGAGAGAATTGTATGAAACCACATGGAATGATTTTGGTGACGGGACCAACCGGATCGGGTAAGACAACCACACTTTATTCGATCATGAATATTCTAAATACCGCTGAGGTAAAGATGTGTACGATTGAAGACCCTATCGAATACGGAATGAACAGGGTAACCCAGATCCAAGTGAACTCAAAAACAGGCTTAACCTTTGCAGCCGGTCTGCGCGCGTTGATGCGGCATGACCCTGATAATATTATGGTTGGAGAAATCCGTGACGAAGAAACAGCAGAAATTGCTATCCATGCAGCCCTCACCGGACATTTGGTTTTATCAACGCTTCACACAAATACCGCAGCAGGCGCAGTCCCAAGGCTTTTGGATATGGGTGCAGCAGCGTTTTTACTGGCTTCAACTTTGAATGTGGTTGTTGCACAACGGCTGGTGCGAAAGATTTGTCCTTCTTGTATAACAAAATACACACCAGATGAAAGTATTGTGAAAAAGATTTCAAAGGAACTCGGTGATGGTTACGATAAGCTCAAGTTTTACAAAGGTAAGGGTTGTAATGATTGTAATCATAAAGGTTACTTAGGAAGAGTTGGAATTTACGAGATTATGCCAATAACTGAAAAATTAAGGCAGATTATCGTGCAGAAGCCAACCACAGAGCAGCTCTTTAAGGAGGCCGTGAGTGAAGGAATGATTACTATGATGCGAGACGGAATGGACAAGATTGCGGCCGGTTTGACAACCATAGAGGAAGTTTTCAGAGTTGCAAACGAAGAGTAAGAGCCTATGACGCTATATTCATATAAAGTAAAGGATCAAAAAGGTAAGGTGGTCGAAGATTTAATTCAAGCCCCAAGTATAAAGGACGCGGCTGCAACTTTGGTTTCAGATGGGTATAAAATTTTAACGATTAAAAAAGTTGATCAGAACATTGGAGGGATATTGAGTGGTTCGATATCAATTTCCGACAAGGCCGCCTTTTGTAGATTTTTGGCAACTATGCTCCGTGCTGGTTTACCATTGCCTGAAGCGATTGACATTTTAAAGGACGAGGCAAAAAGCCGTAAGTTAAAGAAGGTTCTGATGGATGTTTCATTTGAGGTGAGGAAAGGAAAAACAATGTCCTCTGTTTTATCAAAATATAAACGGGATTTTGACCCGGTATTTTTGACAATGATCAAAGCTGGTGAAGAATCGGGAACGATGGACAAATCTTTCGATTATATGGCAAAACAATTAATTCTAACTTATGAGTTGATTCAAAAGGTTAAGGGTGCGATGATGTATCCTATTGTGATTGTTGGCGCAATGATTGCCAATTTTGTAGTGATGCTTGTTTTTGTACTTCCGAAGTTGGCGACTGTGTTTTTTCAATTAAATGTCAAATTACCACCTGCGACAAAGTTCGTTTTGAGTGTTGGGGAATTTGTTGGTAAATATACAACTGAAGTTTTAGTGGGCGTCTTTGCCTTTGCCTTCATTGTGTTTATGCTTTTTAATATTCAAAAAACCCGAGATGCAATTTTTGATTTTTTTATGGGGCTCCCTGCAATTAAGGGTATTGTGATCCAAATTGATGTTGCACGTTTTTCCCGAACACTTTCGACGCTCCTTGCAAGTGGTGTGCCGATTATGGTTTGTCTTGAGGTCTGTTCAAACGTCTTGCGTCAGCCGGCGCTCCGTAAACAAGCAAAACAATTCAGTGCTGGAATTGCGCAGGGAAAACAACTATCTGAAATAATAATGTCCGGCAAGAAAGTCTTTCCCTCAACCGTTGTTCAAACAATAAAAGCTGGGGAGAAAAGTGGAAGTTTAGAGTCGGTTTTGGAAGAGATGGCTGAATTTTACGAACGGGAAGTTGACTATAACCTAAAGAAGTTGACGTCACTTTTGGAGCCTCTATTAATGCTTGTAATCGGTATCGCCGTTGGGGCGATGGTAATTATTATGATTACTCCGATCTACTCTCTCGTTGGTGGAATGAATCAGTTTTAGTGAGTGTAAATTTAACCGATGCAAAAGATAAATTGGCGAAAATTTTTCAGCAATCCTACACACATTGGACTTGTTCTGATTGGTTTATTGTTATCAATAGTTGTAGTTTCCTTGGTATTCGGAAGAAACAAAAAGAGCACGACCCAGATTTCCGAAGACCAAATTCAGATCGTTAAGGGGGAAGAAATAATTACGATCAATCAAAATGGTTTGGTAGAATATCGTTCCAAAGATAAAGTTTACAGTGAATACTGGGACGCCTCGCAAATCAATTCTTTTTTTTCGTTGATGGAACAAAAAGCCAGGAATTATTTGACCCACAAAGTTAGTGGCGGAGACTGCGGGTATAAGGTTTTTATGTATCTTGATGGTAAATCGGTAACGGTTTGTGTCGATTCAAATGACGGCGAGGTGGCTGATATAGTCGAACCAATCCTTATCAAATACTCTGATATTAATGTTTCTGATTTATTTGGAAATGGGGACGATGATGAAGACGGTGGTGATGACGAATTTAGTGGTGTTGTAGATTTTCCAACCTCAACCCCGACGGTGGCGTCTATCGTAACTCCGACGCCGACACCATACTCTGTGTACAATACTAATACAAACTATGCTCCGGTTAAGGCCGATTGTGACACTTGGAGCAGTAGTATTGTCAAAAATAGGGCAATTATTTCAAACACATTTTGCACCGTTAACACGACTCCCACTCCGGTGCCGTAGTCTCGATTATTTAATTTTTTTCCTCGCTCCAGGAAATGAATTCATATTCTCCGGAGGTGGGAAAATATGGTGGCGGGTTGTATAAAGAGTTGTTGTCAAAGTTAATGACCCTTTCGCGAAATCCTGAATCCGGTGCTGAACCGAAGTTCCAATATGACTTGTAATATGAAATGAGCGATCCGTTGATGGTTAGTTTCTGTCTAACCGCGTTTTGAGTTCCCCCACAACCTTGATAGTAATAGTGTCTCATGGCATTTCCTTTTTGGGCAATTAGTATTGCATCTACCTGAAAATAGTCAGGAATATTTTTTGCGAAGTAAATATTGTTTTGTGCAACAAGTCCTAAAATGTCGCTTCCGTCGTATGTAGTGTAGGTGATGTTGTTTGGAATCCAAATAACAGCATTGCTGGATGTAAGTGGAAACCTTACTGCAGTAACGGTAATTCTTCCTCTTAATGTTCCCTCCACCCAAAGATCGTCTTCAGCGAAAATTATCGGAGTTTCGTTGATGTTGTATGTTCCAACGAGAGTTTCGCTATTGATTACCTGGTTTGTATCTCTACAACCCCCCAAACCAAGTGCACCCAAACCCTGCCCGGGAACGCTGTAGCCCCGTATATTTGATGTGGACAAGACTTTATTTATAGTAACCGTTCCGGTACTGTTGAAAATCAGATGGTACCCGGAAGCGTTTGAATCGTCCAAATAAAGCCCAGTGTCAACAGCTGCGGTTCGCATTGCGTCAAAATTAACAGCGATGCTGTCAAAGTCAATAATCGGAATTGGGAATTGCCATAAACCACTGTCGCCGCCGGATCCCCAAACACCGGGTTTTTGAGTTGGTGGAGAGCATCCTGTTTCACTTCCACACATATAGGTCTCCTGGGCACTTGTCACAAGAGAAGTATTTGTTCCATCCATGCGGATGCCGTTATTTGAATGAATTTTTCCGTTTACGGTTATTCCGGCACCGTACCAAGTACTTGCGTTTGAGACAAAGGAAAATTCGGCTAACGATGGTATACCATATTGTGCCTTGATCGTTCTTTTGACTTTTGGATACTCCTTTGTCCATCCGGTGGATTCAATCGTGACGATTGTTGACCCATTTTGCGGAGGGGTGACCATCAAGCTGTAGGATCCGACGGTGTCGCCTTGCGGATCTTTGTATTCATGAATGTATGGACCATCGTTGTCTGTTCCATCTTTGAAATCCTCGGGGTCATGAGCCAAATGCCATTTATAGTAATTAATTCCAGCTTCAGCAATGTTTAATGCTTTTTCTGAAGCTGTTTGTCTGTTGGAGTTGTCCATTTGTATTCCCAAAACGAAAAGGAGTCCATAGATAATGAATATAAAAGACGTGGCAATCATTAAAATTAATGGAGTGGCAGAACCGGTTTTTTTTATTATATTTTCCCCCATGTTCATAAGTGTTAAATACTTGGAGATTGTTTATAAATTATCCTTAAGCATCCTGATATTTATAAAAGAATCGACAACATAATCTTTTGTATTATCGTTGGCGTTTGTGTTTACTTTCAAATGAATTCCTATCGACCTTGTGTCCGACAATCGCTGGTTTGCGGGTAAAGGATTATTCTCCGTGTCGGTCGGATAGTTTTCGTTGTAATAATAAAACAATGGATCGCTTCCATTTCTTATTATGTCACTAATCGTTGTGTTTGTCGTGTCGGTCGAATATGTTACCGGTGTGCCAGTTGGCTTGGTAATTGTTTTGGTTAGAGTAGTTCCAACCAATTGGTACTGGACTCTTTCAATTCGCCCGTCTAGGTCGTAGTCGGAATAAAAAACAATATTTTGGTCACTCGCGTTTGACAGGAGGTAGGAACCTGTTTCAGATTGACTTGCCCTTCTCAATTCTTTTGAGATCATACTCGAAGCATAATTAGCATCCTCAATAGATTTGTAGCTGGTTGTGATGGCGATCTGGTTTTGCCCGAGGATGTATTGTAGAGCAACAATTCCCAGTCCAATGATACTGGTAATTGCGATGGCGATAAGAAGCTCAATAATAGTTACGCCTTGTGTTTGTTTATAATTTTTCATATTGGATTCATGGTTACATTAATCTGTTTGTAGTTATAAACATCCATGGTTCCAGAATATACAGAATAACCTGACGCTGTGGCTTGGAAGTTGTAGATTTTTCTTGACAGGTTGTCAAAAAACACTTGTCCAAAATTTGGATTTTCTGTTAAACCGCTCGAAGCTGTTGCTTCAAATTCCAGATCGTCGAAAATTTTTGCTGACACCGACGCGATAGGAGTCTCTGAGGCGTTAATGAATGTCACAAGAATACTGTTTTGTGTGTCGTCTCCTACCGAAAAGTCTACATTTTGCTCACTTGCCGGTGGGAGGTCAATTGGTTCAAATGGATTTACACCGGAAATATCACCGACACCCGAATCGATTATTAGTTGATACTTGTCCCATTCTAAGTCGGGGATTGTTTTCTTTCCATCATCACCGGTTGTAAAGGTTTGTTGATATTTGATTACGGGGTTGTCATCGTCGTCTGTTCCGATTGTCTTTTGCCCAATTAGGGTAAAAGTTGTATTTGGAAGTATTTCAAAAACACCGTCGTTATCGGCGTACGAGGTAATCATCATCTGTCCAACTTTGTCGATGAAAAAGGTGGCTTCAGTCAACTGGCCTCTGATAATCGACAAGTTTGGTTTATCTGGGTTCGCAACTTCTGCAGTTGAGTATGTTCGTTCACTTGAGTATCCGTCTTTTGAGATTGTGATGGAATAACATGCGTTGTTACATGGTGGAGCGCCAGGTAAAAGTACTCTTCCGTTATCTGCGGTTTTTATTGATAAATTGATAAGCGGGGTTGTTCCCGTGCTTGTAATTGTTACGTCGGCTTGGTTTACTGGTTGTAAGTCGGAGTCAACGACAAGAATTGAGAGTGTACCTCCACCGGTTGTTTGCTCAATACCTTTTGGTGAAATGTCAGTGATTAATCTGATTGGGGTTTTTCTTGATGACTCAAGTCCTTCCCAGGTTAACTCGACAGACGCGCGTTTGTAGTCAGTTGGAAGAAGATCGTTTGGTGTAAGCATATCGAAGTCGTCGTCGATGTAGACGACGGTAGTTTTGATTGTGTAGTTCAGGCTATTTTGATTTACTGTTTCAAATTGAGGAATTTGTCCTGAAGGAATTCCACCAACGGTTCCAATTTCATCGTAAGGCATGTTTCTGATAATTTCGATTTTTTCTTCTGCGAGTTGCCTAGCTGTAATTCGTGATCTATTAAATGTATTTACCGAATAGGTTGTCGTGACGAGAGTAAAGAGTGCGTGTGCGAGAATTGAAAACAAAGCAAGTGCTATCAGTACTTCGAGAAGTGTTTGTCCACGGAGCCGGCGTTTTCTTTTGGGCAGCATTGTAATAGATTTTTGCATTTAAATCGATTAAATGCAAAAATATATATAGAAAAGTTACTGGTGCAACATTTCTCTATAAATTATATCATTTGTCATAATGTAGGAAGGAGAAAGACTTTTAAAAGTTTTAGTTTTTATTGCCTGCCATGAATAATAATTCTTTTGTATCTCTATATTTCACTTCGAGTAAGCTACTTCTTTTAGAACTCAACTCCAGTGGAAAGAAGGCGCAAGTGTATGCAGCAGTCGATTTACCAGAAGGCGTGATTCAGGACCATCGCGTGAGAGATGAAAAATCGTTATCAGATATTTTAAAGCGTGTTTGGCAGAAGCTGAAAATTAAGGAGAAGTCTGTTGGAATCGTTATTCCGGAATTTTCAACTTTTACCAAGTCAATCAACTTACCGAAATTAGAGCGTGACGAGCTTGATGAGGCGGTCAAATGGCAGGCTGAAGAATATATTCCCCTTGATCCGGCAGGGATGAGTCTGGATTGGAAAATTCTTTCTGAAACAGAGGAAGGGTATCGAGTACTGCTTGTTGCTGTTTCTCAAGACCTTCTGAATGGTTATGTATCAGCTGTCGATTCTGCAGGTTTGATTCCACTAGTTGTTGAAACGCCGTCAATATCTTTAGTCAGAGCGGTTGGAGAAGATGCCAAGTCAAAGTTAATAATATATTTTTCGTTTGATGAAACGTTGATTATTTTGGCCAAAGGATCGGAAGTGATCACCAGCTCAGTAATTAAGGCGGATGCTTTACCCCAGGTTTTGGTGTCAACGGTTTCAAGAATTATTCGCCATTTTGACGATGTAGAAGTAACAAAGATTGTTATGGGTGGAATGCCGAAAGACAACAACTACATTCCGCAAGTTTCGAGTAATTTTAAAGTACCTTTAGAAAAACTGCAACACAAGATTTTGGGAATGAGTGAGGCTGAATTGCAAATGTACACGATACCGACCTCGCTGCAGTTTAAACAACCATCCGAGCCGGCTGATACAGAGACCGTTAATCTACTTCCGCCTGAGATAACAAAGAAATATGAAAACGTTAAATTTAACCTGCAAGTTTGGGGTTTGATGTTAATTGTAACTCTCGTTTTGGTTGGTTGTTTGATGGCTTTGTTTGGAACATATCTATATCTCGTTCAAGGTTTGTCGCGCCATAACGGATTGAACAGTCTTTCTGATGTTACTTATCAAAAAAGCAAAACCGCTTCAGATCAGATTAAAAACGTAAATACTTTAGCAGATAAAACGCTTAAAATTGGTTCGGTAAATATCTATCCTCAAGACGTTTTAAATTTGATATATCAGAAAAAGCCCGAGAATGTTGTTATTCTTTCTTACAAGTTAGATTTAGAAAAAGGTGCTGTTTCGATAACTGGTTTGGCAGTGGGGAGAAGCGATCTTTTGGATTTTAAAAACAAACTTGAAGAAGGAGAGGATTTCCAAAATGTCATACTTCCACTAACTAGTTTTGAGCAGGGAGAAAACATTGATTTTTCGATGAATTTTGTTTATTCAAACTTCGCGAAAGCTCGGGGTTCATAGCCCTTTGCTGAAGCGAAGCAGTGAACAAACTCTTTGAGCCTGAAAGGCGAGAAAACTCGTACCTTCTAGGCGTGAGTTGTTTATTTAAAGTTGTCGCCAAACGCAAATCCAAACCGATAATATATGGAAAACAAAAAGATGACAAAAACAAAGGAAGAAGAAGCTGTTGTAACCGATGTAAAGGCTATTCCAAAGGATGTTGGTAAGGCCGCAAGAAAAAAAAACAGATCTTGGATTTTGCTTTTAGTGATTGATCTTTTAATGCTCGGATTTTCAGTGTTTTTTATAGTTTCCATCCCGACGAAGGCGGAAGCACTGAATAAAGCTCGAAGCGACGAACAAAAGGTTAAAGAAAGTAAGAACGTTGACGTTACCGGTCTTGAATACAAGCCGACAAAAGATAGTGTAGATACACTTAACAGTTATTATCCGGAAGAAGCAGGTCTGATAAGTTTCATTGAGGCGGTTGATAAACTTAAGGAAAGTGGAATTATAAAAAATTTCTCTTTGGTGGGCAAAAATGCCGTCAAAGATAAGACGGGTGTGTATGGAATTCCTTTTATTATCGAAATTGAAGGAAAGTGGGAAGATATCAATGCCAATTTACAGGAATTCCAAAAACTACCATACTTAATTAGAGCGGTTAACGTCGAAGCAAATGTTATTGACCTAAACATCGTGAATTTCAAATACGGAGGGTTCTTATATGTCTCAGATAAACTTGCCAAAACTCGATAAATTTTATTTGTTGTTTGGAGTCGTGATGCTTGTCTCGGCGTTTTTTGTCGTTTTTACTTTTAAGTCGATATTTGATGCGATGCGCGTTTCCGCTGATATCGGAGCACAGTTTACCGAAGGCGAGTTGCGGATCGATAAAGATAAGCTCGACGGGGCCGTAAAAGTTGCGGCTGACAAAAGGGTGGTACAATTAGAAGTAAGATAGATCACAAATTGTAAATTTTTCTAATTTACCTAATTATCTGAATTTAGATTATTTGGAATTTATTTAGAAATTAGAGCACTTAGAAACTAGAAATTAAATTTCAGTAACACCAAAAACATGCTTGAAAAAGATAAGTTTTGCAAAAAGAGAAGTACTCGATTTTTTGTAGGGGGATTCACGATGATTGAACTTCTTTTGGTAATGTCAATCATCGGAATTTTGGCTACAACGATGATGGTAATCCTCCGACCGGCAACGATGCTCGCCAGGGCACGTGATTCTCAGAGAGATTCGGACGTCAACTCGCTGGTGATTCTTGTTAGACAGTATGTTTCCGATCATAGTGGGACGCTTCCCGATACAGATGGAGACCCTGACACGAGTAATTTTCCCACTAGCCTGACTTGTATTGGAAATGCCCCTCCCTGTTTTAATTTAGCAGCTGCGGGGGATGATGATGAATCACTGGTTCCCGATTACTCCGCCTCGCTTCCAAAAGATCCAAAAACAGGGTCTGACGGAAATATTGGCTACATGATTATGGTTGATGCAAATAACCACATCACCGTCTCCGCTTCAGGGGAAACAAGAACAATTAGCGTGATAAAGTAAATCTTGCAAACACAAATATTACCCGCATATAATGAAAATGTAGTAGTAATATTGTGAGCAAGATTACAAAAATATCTAAACATTTTATTTTTCAGATTCTTCTCTTAATACTCATCTTAATACTCACTTTAATATTGCCAAAAAATATTTCGGCTCAAAGTTGTGTCTCATTTGGAGAACTATGTGGAAGTGACTTTGAATGCTGTTCTCCGCTAACTTGCCAGTCGGGTGTTTGTCAACCTATATCAAACATTCTTAATAACCCAGCAATTAGTAGGAGTTGTAGAAACTTATGTTTAGAAAATGGTTATGCGGGATGTACTAGCATTGGGACGGATGACAGCGCTTCTAATGGACTGGTTTGGACATTTAGTGATGCCCAATGTACTCTAGCAGATTATTATAATTGTTACTATGTTATCTATAATACGGGAGTAGTTTGCGGGGGAGAACTATCTACATGGACAAATTGTAATTGCTATTCTTATACACCTCCACCAACTCCAACTCCTACTCCAATTCCAAC